>Ga0209534_10006007_pt1 | contig 10652 bp, 9 predicted proteins | sample COG_07_FD_184751 | JGI IMG/M metagenome (GOLD analysis project Ga0209534, IMG submission 184751) | Pelagic Microbial community sample from North Sea - COGITO 998_met_07 (SPAdes) (version 2) | ecosystem: Environmental > Aquatic > Marine > Neritic zone/Coastal water | place: Helgoland, sampling... | reverse complement strand
TCATTGCATGCGGGCGATTGGCCAAGCGGAGGCGGCGCTGGAGCTTATGTGCAAACGCAGTTTGAGCCGAACAGCTTTTGGCAAGCCCCTGGCGCATTTGGGTGCGAATTTTGACATCATCGCGGATGCGCGCATGGAAATTGAGATGGCGCGACTGCTCTGCCTAAAGGCGGCTTGGATGATGGACCAAGGCGACCCAAGAGCTGCGGCGCCTTGGATCTCCAAGATCAAAGTCGTAGCTCCCCTCATGGCTTTGAAGGTGGTGGATGAGGCGATCCAGCTGCATGGGGCGGGCGGTATCAGTCAAGATACCCCTTTGGCTGCCTATTGGATGCATCTGCGGACCCTGCGCTTGGCGGATGGTCCTGATGCGGTGCACCGGCGGCAAGTGGCCCGCGCGGAGTTGCGCAAATATACGCAGGAAAAGATTTAAGAAGGACTGGGCCGATGATGAACCCCTTCAGTTTTAACACCACCCCAAGCCTGCGCATGGGGGCGGGCTTGGCTGGTGAGATTGGGGAGATCACGCGCCCAATTTGCGGTGATCGGGTGCTTTTGGTGACCGATCCGGGCATGATGGCCACGGGCCTTGTGCAGCAGGCGGCAGATAGGTTGCGCGCCGCTGGCGTCGCGGTGACGCTCTTTGACCAAGTGCAGGCCGATCCACCGGAGGAGATCGTGATGCAGGCCGCCCAGCACGCGCGCAGCGCCACCGGGGTGATTGGATTTGGTGGCGGGTCGTCCTTGGATGTTGCCAAACTCGCCGCGCTTTTGGCCGCTTCAGGTCAGCCATTGGCGGAAGCCTATGGGATTGGCAATGCACAGGGGCCGCGCTTGCCGCTGGTCTTGGTGCCGACCACAGCGGGCACTGGCTCAGAGGTGACGCCAATTTCGATTGTGACCACAGGGGCATCTGAGAAAATGGGCGTGGTGAGCCCGTTGCTTTTGCCTGATCTGGCACTGCTAGATCCGGAACTGACGCTTGGATTGCCCGCACATGTGACGGCGGCAACTGGCATTGATGCTATGGTTCATGCCATTGAAGCCTATGCCAGTGTCAATGCCAATAACAATCCGATCAGCCGAGCCTTGGCGGTCGAGGCGTTGAGGCTCATGGGTCGCATGCTGTTGCGTGCTGTGCACAGACCTGATGATCTCGAAGCGCGTACGGGCATGCTTTTGGGCTCCATGCTGGCCGGTCAAGCCTTTGCCAATTCGCCGGTGGCTGCCGTGCATGCCTTGGCCTATCCCATTGGGGGACACTATAAGGTCCCGCATGGCCTCTCAAATGCTTTGGTACTGCCGCATGTCTTGCGCTTCAATGCACAGGTCGCGCCCGAGCCCTATGCGGCGCTCTTGCCACATGTTTTCCCGGATCTGCCGGCAATGAGCGTGGCGGAGGCGGCCCTTCAGTTTGCGGAAAGTCTGGCTGATTTGAGCCGGGCTTGTGGACTTGAGCAGGGCTTGCGCGACATGGGCATCGCGCGTGATGCGCTGCCGATCCTAGCGCGCGATGCTATGAATCAAACGCGTCTTTTGGTGAATAATCCGCGCCCGGTCGATGAGGCCGCGGCTCTAAAAATTTATGAGGCCGCTTGGTGAGACAGACTCAAAAAAACCGTTCCGATTTTCGCGCTTTCTCAACCCTGACCACGCGTTGGATTGATAATGATATCTATGGACATATGAACAATGCAGTGCATTATCAGTTGTTTGATACTGCGGTGAACGGGCATTTGCTGGAGAATGGCGTCTTGGACTTGAAACTTGGCAATACTGTATTTTTAGTTGTGGAGACTGGATGTCAATATTTCAAAGAATTAGCGTTCCCTGATATAATTACCGCTGGGATTCAGGTTAGTAAGCTGGGCACGTCATCGGTTACTTATGCCGTTGGATTATTTTCAGGAGAGGAAGATTTTGCGGCTGCTCAAGGACATTTTGTTCATGTAAATGTGAATCGCAGAACAAGGCGACCATCAGAATTAAGTTCAGAAACGTTAAAGTATTTAAACAGCTTGATGTAAAAATTTGACAGATTTAATAATTTAAAAAATACCCCAACAAAGTGGGGTATTTTCATTTTGATAATGGTTATTAGAAATTATAGCCAATCTTTATACCGAAGCCGGTAACTGTATTGTTGGTAAATTCTCCGACGCCAAGACCTGATGTAAGTGTTATATTTCCAACTTTAGCATAGCTGTAGCCGGCAGTTACAGTTGAATTACCACTTGAATACCTTACTGCGAGTCCAATTGCATCGTAACCGTTGGTTATTGTAAGTGGCGTTGTAGAAGCCGATGAGCCCGCAGCTTCTGTCGAATAATTTGCTATGAGAGATACTGCATCGTTTATTTTACGACCAATCCCGAGGGAATATGTTGTGGTATCGGTAAAACTTGAAGTTGTTGGTGTGCCGGGAAAGACTGTAATTTGGTGATTGCTCCAGTCAGCCTTTCGAATTGATCCAAATAATAGTGTATCCTCAGCTATGCCGCTTTGAAAATTCAAGGTCATGTAATCGGGAACCGATGCGCTTGTTTTGCCAGTTCCAACGCCTGCATTTGAGGTATCTAACGAAAAATCAGCGTCGCCTTCGTAAATTAGTTCAGCGCGTAGAGCTATTTTAGGAATTGCATATGATGCCCCAATTAAGAGACTTGTTTCAGTAGCTCCCGAAACAGAAGACGCTGGCAGTCCAACACTCTGAAATATATTGGCTGACGCATCCTGAACTTGTGACTGTTTGGCACCGCCAAGGATGCTCACATTATCAGAGAGCGAATATTTCACCAAAATGGCCAATGCGTTGATGTCTAAATCGACAACAGGTAGGGCTACAGCATAGGGACTTCCTGCAGAGGAGTAATCAAGTTGTACCGCTCCCTGATTGTAGGATGTTAGGCCAACAGATAAATCGCTTGAGATATCGGTCTTAATCGCCAATGAAACGTAATCTTGTTTTGCGAGCGCACTGCCTGTTGGAGCGTACACTGTACCTTTAACATCAGGCGATCGACTTGACATACCAAGTTCAGCATAATTGCCTTTCTCGTACATAAAGGATGTTGACAGAGAGTTAGTCTCAAAACCACCAGCGGTCGCACTTAAAGCGGTAGTACTTAAAATCATCGTTGCAATCGCGCGTAATTTCATTTTGTTCTCCCAGAATCTAAGCTATCGCTCTCTTTCAAAAGCTTCTTCTAGACCGTGGCGTAGAAAGCGGATTATTTCAACATTTATTTTGAGACGAGCAAAGAAGTTGGGGAAAATTGCCTCAATTCTACGCAACCATATTTAGCCTCGAAATTTATAAAAAAAGCCCACTCTTCAGAGCGGGCTTTTCAAATAATATTTGGTTGTTCCAAACTTTATGCTGCACCAAAACGATCTGCATCCATCACTTTTGCCCAAGCGGCAACGAAGCGTTTCACGAAGAGCGGTTCAGCGTCCGATGTCGCGAAGGCTTCTGCCAAGGCGCGCAATTGGGAGTTGGAGCCAAACACCAGATCGACCCGGCTGGCGGTCCATTTCACGGCGCCTGTGGTCCGGTCACGGCCTTCAAAGCGGCTTTCGTCACCCGAAACATCGACCCATTTTGTGCCCATATCGAGCAGGTTGACAAAAAAGTCGTTGCTGAGTGTTTCAGGACGATCGGTGAAGACGCCTTCTTTGGCGCCATGGCTATTGGCTCCCAAAACCCGAAGCCCGCCGACCAGCGCAGTCATCTCAGGGGCGTTGAGCGTCAACAGCTGGGCCCGATCTACCAGGAGCTCTTCGGCAGAGACGCTGAAGCTTTTCTTCTGATAGTTGCGGAACCCGTCCGCCTGTGGCTCCAATACGGCAAAAGATTCCGCATCGGTTTGCTCTTGAGTGGCATCGCCGCGCCCGGGTGTGAAGGGCACGCTGACCGAATGGCCCGCAGCTTTCGCGGCGGATTCAATAGCAGCCGCACCGCCGAGTACGATCAAGTCGGCCATTGATACCGGTTTCTTGAAGGCTGCCTGGACGGTTTCCAGGGCGCTCAAGACCGCCGCCAATTGCTCTGGTTGGTTCACATCCCAATCTTTTTGCGGCGCAAGCCGCAGCCGCGCCCCATTGGCACCGCCGCGTTTGTCAGAGCCGCGGAAGGTTGAGGCAGAGGCCCAAGCGGTTGAGACCAATTGCGAGATCGACAGACCTGTGCCCATGATGGCGGCTTTCAAATCTGCGATATCCGCCGCATTGAGAGCGGCATTGCCGGCGGGGATGGGATCTTGCCAGATCAGATCTTCTGCAGGCACCTCTGGTCCCTTGTACAAAACTTTCGGCCCCATGTCGCGGTGGGTCAGTTTGAACCAAGCGCGCGCGAAGGCATCAGCGAAGGCATCGGGGTTGGCGTGGAAATGCCGCGAGATTTTCTCATAGGCCGGGTCCATGCGCATGGCCATGTCGGCGGTGGTCATCATCACGGGAACAGTTTTGCCCGAACCGTCCACCTGAGGCGCATGGTCCTCATCCGAAAGGCCTTTGGCATGCCAGATTTGCGCGCCAGCAGGGCTTTTTGTCAACTCCCAGTCATAGCCGAAGAGTAGGTCAAAATAGCCCATATCCCATCGGGTGGGATGCGCCGTCCAGGGACCCTCAATGCCGCTGGTCGTGGTGTGAATGCCGACGCCGCTTTCGAAGGCATTCTTCCAACCGAAGCCTTGCTCAACAATGCTCGCGCCTTCGGGCTCTGCACCCACCAGCTCGGGATCGCCCGCACCATGGGCTTTTCCGAAAGTATGTCCTCCGGCCACAAGCGCCACGGTTTCTTCGTCATTCATGGCCATACGCGCGAAGGTTTCGCGGATGTCATAGCCAGAGGCGACGGGATCAGGATTGCCATTCGGGCCTTCTGGGTTGACGTAGATCAAGCCCATTTGAACGGCTGCCAGCGGGTTTTCCAGCTCACGCTCGCCGCTGTATCGATTGTCTTCGAGCCAGCCGTCTTCAGTGCCCCAATAGATATCTTCCTCTGGCTCCCAGACGTCGACACGACCGCCGCCAAAGCCAAAGGTTTTGAATCCCATAGATTCAAGCGCAACATTGCCGGCCAAAATCATCAAATCGGCCCAGGACAAAGCCTTGCCGTATTTTTGTTTGATGGGCCAAAGCAAGCGGCGGGCTTTGTCGAGGTTGCCGTTGTCGGGCCAGCTGTTGAGCGGTGCAAAACGTTGTTGCCCCGCACCCGCGCCGCCGCGCCCGTCAGCGGTGCGATAGGTGCCTGCGCTGTGCCAGGCCATACGAATGAAGAAGGGACCGTAATGCCCGTAATCTGCGGGCCACCAATCCTGGCTGTCGGTCATCAAAGCGGTTAAATCGGCTTTAACAGCGGCCAGATCCAATTTTGCAAATTCCGCGGCATAATCAAAATCCGCGTCCATCGGGTCCGACGCGGGCGTATTTTGAGCAAGAATCTTCAAATTCAACTGATTGGGCCACCAATCGGCATTGGAACGCCCACGGGAGGCCGCATTGGTCGCGGTTCCATGTATTACCGGGCATTTGCCGCTGTTGGATAAGTCATTTCCGTCCATGTTCTGTCTCCGAATGATGCGTGTGGATTTGGGTGTCTTGGTAAATTGCCTTGGGCCTGAGGGCAACACGTAACAAATAAGTCGGCAAACATTATCTTCAACCGCCGGCTGTGTCACGAAAGGGGATGGAAGGGCGACCGCCCCGAACCGCCGCGCTCCGCGATTACGCGGGGCAGGGGCCTTGCTTTGAGAGGGCTGCGGGCCTGTCTCAAAAGCTGTGTGGCCCTCTCACCTTTTAGACTTCTTTTGGCAATTCTGGCGCGAAAATATCCATTTAGCGTATTGAATTTAATACATTTAGACCTTTGAGCCTCGCCGCTATTTTTGATACTACCGTATTCAATTTTAAACATTTTACGCAGAGATATTGAACGCCATTAAGCACGCATTAACGGTCGAACCTTAGCACTCACACGCGAATTTACAGCTCGTGTTGCTTTGAAACTATCGGAACTAACCATGACATATTTTTTTCAATTGCCCCAATATTTCTCACGTCAGATCATAGCGTTTGTTTTGACTCTCCTCACGTTTCTGGCAACGCCAGCTGCGGGGCAATTCCTGTCCAATGGTGTGACCCCTGTGAAGCCGATACCCAATTCAAACGCCACCTTACTGAACCTTATCGCAAGCTGTCTCGCGGAACAGCCGGTGACCGGCCTATGTACCACCTGGGGGGATAGCTCTGGTCATGGGGCAATACCGAGCTGGGATGTGAGTAATGTAACGGATTTCGGCCAAGCGTTTAAGAACAGAACCACCTTCAATGGTGATATTTCGAAATGGGATACGAGCATTTCGTGGTCGTTTTGGCATATGTTCGTCAATGCTCATGCCTTCAATCAGGACATTTCGCAGTGGGACACGAGCAAAGGAAGCAATTTCAATGCAATGTTCCACCACGCATACGCCTTCAATCAGGACATCAGCGGTTGGGACGTGTCGAGCGGCACTGACCTTAGGTATATGATAAATCAAGCGCATGCATTTAATCAGGACATCCGCAGATGGACGCTCAATCCTGCCGCTGATACTTTTGATATGTTCGTGGGCGCTCGGGCGATGGCGGCGACCTATGGCTCCCACCCGCTTTATACCGGCAGCCCATGGCGGGCATTTTTTCATGCCCCTGAATTCGCGCAGTTACACAGTGTTGGTTTCCCGACGGAGCCCACCGTGTCCATTAATTTTTCACTCTGGACTTACACCTACAACGTCACGGTTCCAGACCGCGCCAGTATTGATATTAAGGTGCGCCCCTCGGAATTCGACAATGTCGGACATCCCAATGCGACGGTGACCATCAACGGGAGCGCAGTCTTGACCCCGGATGCGGCGGGTTTTGTGACGCATACTGTGCCGATCACCGCAACATTGGGCGCGGTTCAAGCGGTTCCCATCGTTGTGACGGCGCCCGATGGGGTGAGCACACAGACCTATACGCTGAATATGACGGTTAACTTTATCACAGACTCAAATATCCGCAGCGTCATTAACAGTTGTTTGGCGGAGGCGCCGGTGACGGGGCTTTGTGTCAACTATTCGGCCAGCTCCGGCCACCCGGTTATGCCCAATTGGAATGTGAGCAATGTAACCAATTTTGGCGAAGCGTTTAAGTACAAACTATATCACGGGTTTTGCCGCAGTTGGACGCAGCAACAACCAAATGGACGTGAGCAATGGCACCCTACAGGTGGACAGTCGCTTTGACAGCACGACCCTTCGGCTAGGCGCGAGTGCGACGGGCGTGTTCCGGATGCCAAGTCTTGAGATCTGGCCAGAACTGACCTTTAGCTATGCGAGATTGCGGGTTGGCACACAGGCTGTGGCTGCGCAGGCCTATGGGTTGACAGCCAATAACCTCAGCCTTGCCGGTGGCGACGCGGAGATGGCACAGTTGATGTTTATGCCGCAATTTAAGTGGCCGCTTGGCGATGGGCGCGATGGGGCCGCTGTGGCAAACTTCTCGCTCTCGCCACGATTGACCTGTCGCGTAACCAGGGGTGCGGGGGGAGGCCGCGCTTGTGGAACCGGCGCGGCACTTGGATATTCGGCGGCCTCTGGGGATGGCTTGACCCTTTTCAACGCCACCGTGGAGTTTGACAATGTCGCCGACACGAAAAATGGATCACTGACGTTCAATGTCGAGCATAATTTCTGATTTGGCAGAGCCGCTTTGGCAGGGCAAGGCGATGCGCGGGGGATAAATCTTTTGATTACCTCCGCGTAATCTCTTAAGTCAGAACGTATGACAGATAAAACAGTGATCATTATCCCCGCGCGTTATGCGTCAACGCGATTTGAAGGCAAGCCTTTGGCACTGCTGACCGGCGCGACTGGCGCGCGCAAGTCACTTATTCAACGCAGCTGGGAGACAGCCTGTGATGTGCCGGATGTTGAGGGGGTATTTGTAGCCACGGATGATCAGCGCATCGCTGATGCGGTTAATGGTTTTGGCGGCCAAGTGATCATGACCTCGCCGACCTGTCGCAACGGAACAGAGCGGGTTGCGCAGGCCGTTCAAAAATTGCCTGCGCCTGCGGATATTGTGGTCAATCTGCAAGGGGATGCGCCGCTGACCCCGCCGTGGTTTATCACCGCGCTGATCGAAGAGATGAAGAGCGATCCGACTGTCGAGATGGCGACGCCGGTGCTGCGATGCGATGGTCTGACATTGAATATGTTTCGAGAAGATCGCCGCAATGGGCGGGTCGGTGGCACAACCGCAGTCTTTGATCAGAATTGGGATGCGCTATACTTTTCAAAAGAGGTTTTGCCCTTTACCGACAAAACCTATGCTGAGGATGAGGAAACCCCCGTCTATCATCATGTTGGGGCCTATGCGTATCGCCCGAGCAGTTTGGCGCGCTATATCCGCTGGCCGGAGCGCAATTTGGAGAGTCTTGAGGGGCTTGAGCAGTTGCGCTTACTTGAACATGGCATAAAAATTAGATGTGTCTTGGTCGACGCCAAGGGCCGCGTTTTTTGGGAGTTGAACAATCCCGTCGATGTGGCCCGGATCGAGAAGGTGCTTCAGGCCAAAGGCTGGCCCTAGCTCCAGAACCTATGCAACGCCGCGCTGTAACAGCTGTAGCACTGTGACCAATCCAATGGGGCAGCCATCTTCCAAAACAAAGGCCGCAGAGATTTTTCTCGTTTGCAACGTATGCAAAGATCGTGCCCCCAGATTTTCTGGCCGCAGGGTGACAGGGGCCGGGCTCATGATGTCTTGCGCCCGGTTGGACCACATCACATCCTGCATCATGCCATTGGCGTTCTTTTCTAAATATCTGCGAATGTCACCGTCCGTTATCACACCGCTGAGTTGACCGGCGGCATCGAGCAAGCCGACAATGCCAAATCCTTTGTTCGAAATCTCGGCCACCACATCAAACACAGGGGCGGATTGATCCAGAAGCGGCAGCTCATCGGCCTGATGCATGAATTCGCGAACCGGCTGCAATACAGCGCCAAGCTTACCACCAGGATGGAAGTTGCGAAAACTCTCCTCAGTGAAACCGCGCATTTTCAGCAAGGTAATGGCCAGCGCATCGCCCATCGCCATTTGCAAAAGGGTCGAGGTGGTGGGCGCCAAATTATGCGGGCAGGCCTCTTGGGCCGCAGGCAGAACAATGGGATATTGCGCGCGGCGCGCCAAGGTGCCCTCAGCTTTGCCGGTGATCGCAACAAGGGGCACGTCAAACCGCGCGGCATAGGCGATAATATCGGCCAATTCACCGGTTTCACCGGACCAGGAGAGAAGCATCACAACATCGTCATTTTGGATCATACCCAGATCGCCATGGCTGGCCTCGGCCGCATGAACAAAATAGGCTGGCGTGCCTGTGGAGGCGAAAGTCGCGGCCAGTTTCCGCGCCACATGCCCGCTTTTTCCAACCCCTGATAGAATGAGCCGGCCCTTCATGGCAAAGATCAAATTCGCAGCCCCGGTGATCACGTGGCGCATTTGCGCAGTGTCGACATCTTGGTGCAATTGGGACATGCCGGCGGAAAAACAAGCCACGGCCGAGAGGGCGGATGCGGCAGGATCGATTGGGTTTTTCATGGTCGACAGGCCCTAAGTCTGTTCAAAGAAGTTGCCGAAAACTACACTGATATGACGAGATATCCAAGGGCAAAGGTGATGGCTTTGAAACCTGTCAAACTATGCTATGAACAGACCAAAGAGATATGCAGAAAGCCAAAGATATGACTGAAATCGCCGTCGCGAATATGACCCTAGGCAATCATCAACCGATGAGTTTGATCGGTGGAATGAATGTGATTGAGAGCCGCGATCTGGTGATGCGCGTGGCCGAAGCATTCGTGCAGGTCACTGGTGAATTGGGCCTGCCGTATATTTTCAAAGCCTCTTTTGATAAGGCCAATCGCTCCTCCATTCACTCTTTCCGCGGCCCGGGGCTCGAGGAGGGCCTGAAAATATTGCAAGAGGTCAAGCACACCTTTGGAGTGCCTGTTCTGACAGACGTGCATGAAGTTTCTCAGGCCGCGCCCGTGGCGGAGGTTTGCGATATCTTGCAGGTGCCAGCCTTCTTGGCCCGGCAAACCGATTTGATTGCCGCCATTGCGGCCACTGATGCGGTGATCAATGTCAAGAAACCACAGTTTATGAGCCCACCGCAGATTCAAAATTTGGTTGGAAAAATTCGTGAATGTGGCAATGAGAAAATTTTACTCTGTGAGCGCGGGACCTGCTTTGGCTATGACAATTTGGTTGTCGACATGCTGGGCCTTCGGACGATGAAAGACTGCAGCGATGACGCGCCGATCATATTTGACGTGACCCATGCTTTGCAAACCCGCGCGGCCGGCGCTGCGGTCTCTGGTGGTCGGCGCGGGCAAATTGCTGAGCTGGGCCGGGCCGGCTTGGCCGTGGGCATTGCTGGGCTGTTTGTTGAAGCACATCCTGACCCCGATCAGGCTTTGTGCGACGGGCCGAGCGCCCTACCTCTGGATCTAATCAAACCATTTTTGAGCCAGATGAAAGCGGTCGATGATTTGGTGAAATCCTTGCCAGAATTAGTGATTGAATGAACGGACGGCATCACTCGCACACCAATTTGAGGG
>Ga0209534_10005984_pt1 | contig 10678 bp, 9 predicted proteins | sample COG_07_FD_184751 | JGI IMG/M metagenome (GOLD analysis project Ga0209534, IMG submission 184751) | Pelagic Microbial community sample from North Sea - COGITO 998_met_07 (SPAdes) (version 2) | ecosystem: Environmental > Aquatic > Marine > Neritic zone/Coastal water | place: Helgoland, sampling... | reverse complement strand
ATTGGGTGATTATTCTTTCACGATAGAAGTTGGTGTAATTTATGATTTAAAATTATATAAAGAAATTAATAACGGTGGAAGACCTAATGGAGATACAAGATTAAAGTTTTATTATTAAAATTATTATAATTAAAAATTAATTAAAATTAATTAAATATTTATTTAATTTTTACGATATAAATTTAGTCTTAATAAAATAAATAATTATTTTTATAAATTATAAAAAAATCTTTATGGTTTAATATGTGTTTATTTTTCTCGATATTTTCTCAAAAAAATATATAGCTATATAATATCAAACAATGGCAACCCAACTTTCTTACAATATAACTTCCGTTCTTGCGATAACAGACGCGGACGCGTCTGTTAATGCATTACCTGCTGAAACTATGGATTCATCTGCATATGATATGGCATTTGTCGGATTTGCTAATTTCTTATCTGGAAATTATATTCAAAATTCCGCGACAGTTAATGATATTAAATCAAATATTGCTGTATCAGATGGAGCACTTAATAACGCACATTTCTTTTATGTTGCTGACGTTTCTGGAGTTGGCACTGATGTTTATCCAGGAGGAGGAGAAAGTACATATGGAGCGGCTATTACTCAAACTGGTACTTTATTTGGTTCTTCAGCGGTTTCTAATGTTCAATTAGCAGATGATTCCATTGCTACATTAGCAAGTGTTGTACCTTTTGGTAATGAATTTATTGCTATGACTGATATTTCTGCAGGAACTGGAGATGATGTTGTTATTTCCGCCACCGAAACATTAGCTAAAGGCGGAAGTAGTGTCGGTGATGGTTTATTACAATCAGTAAATGCGGCTTTATTTAAAAAATTAGGTAAAAGTGCTGCTTTACTTAATGATAGTGATTTGGTTACAAGTCTCAATACTAAATTATATAGTGCTCTTTCAGGTAATATGGATGAAACAACCGCAACTTACTCGGATTCTAAATTTATGAAAAGATATGTCGAGAGTGGTAGATATCAAGATGATGGAGCAGATTTAAATGCTGATATTGATTATAATCTTAATAATGTTCTTGTAAATATGATTGTTACAATTAAAGGAAGTGTAGTTGATACAGATGCTGGTTCCGACGGACCAGATTTATCGTCAAATTCGGACGCAATTAATCAAATTTTTGGCACTGTTGATACTGACCATTTAATTGACACTGTTGGTGCAGGTACTAATACAGTAGGAGATTATACAATTACAGTAATGATTTCTCTTAGAAATGACACAAGATTTTAGATTTTAAATTTTTTGTTTTTTTTTATTTTAAAATTTTTTTATATTAATTAATTATATGAATATAATTACTTTTAATTCTACAACTAATTACTTTACCAATATAACCTTTTCTTTATTAAAGTTAAATTATCATAATTTTAATGATTTAGATGATTTACAAAATAACTTAGATAAAATAACTACCGAATCTGTAATTATTATTTATAAAGATTTTGGTTTAACACATAATTTTATTAAAAATTTAAAAATAATTATGAATTTAAAAGAAAATTGTATTTTAACTTCAGTAAATATATATAATAAACAAAAACAAAAAATTATTAAACCTATCATTGATTATAAAATTAATCAAAATAACGATAATCATTTAAAAAAACATATTTTAAGTTTTTCAATAAGGAAAACCGACCTTAAAAAATTATTAGAAAATAAAGAAATAAAGACTTTTATGGATTTGGGGAATAATACTAAATTTAATAAAATATGTTTAGAAGATTGTACTACACATATAAGGGTAATTAAGAATGTAATAAATGATAATAAAAATTTATTTTGTAGTAATTTTAAAAATAAAAATAATTTAGATGATATTCAAAATATAGAACCTGCGTATTTTTCTTTTATTAAAAATGCCAAAAAAAATGATAAATATCATTATCAAATAACTAAAATATATAATGAAGTTCAAAAATATAGTTTGTCTTATTCTTTAATTCCGGATAATTTAAAAGATTATGATTTAATAATTAAAAAATATGTTGAATCTGAATTAAATACAAAATATAATATTCTGATTTTGAATAAAAAACAGACTATAAAAAACTTAAAATCAAAAATATTAGTTATAGATACTCATTATAAAAACATTTTTTCAGAATTAGAATTAAATTATGATGTATATTTCTTTAACTCTCTTGAAAAAATAAATAGTATAAGTTCTAATAAAAAAAATCAATTATATTTTGATGAAAAAACTAAAAAATTTGAAATATTAAAAATTAATAGTATTTACTTAAAATTTTTTATTATGGAATTTAATTTAGAAAATTTGGCTCATATATTTTTGAAATATTTTCCACATAATATTTATTTAATTAATGAAAATATACAATTGGATTATCAAGTGCAAAATAAAACAATGTTTATTCCAAATATAAAGCTTATAGATTATTTATATGAAACTAAATTTTATGACGAATCGTGTTTATTAATTAATTTTATTATTAAAAATCGTTTTTCATTTAATTATACATTTATTTATAAAACATTGGTTTTAGTTGATAAGGTAAATTATGTTATAGGAGAGAATGAAATAAAAAGTTTAGTTTCTTTATTAGATTTTAAAACTTTTGACGAATTATTCAATATAGTAATAGTTTTATTGCACCATAATTATGTTAATTTAGCGAAACAAAAATTTAAAAAATTTATAAGTGAAAATAATATTTTAGAAGAAGAAATAATGAAAACTTTATTAGTATGTAATAAAATAGGTTTATTTAAAAATGAAATTAATTTAGTAGAAGATAACTTTATAATAAAACATTTACAAAAACATTTTTCTTTTATCAAAGAAAATATACAATCTATTTCCGCGTTTAAAGAAAATATTAATACAGAAGAGTTTTTTATAGAAATTCTAATTTATTTAAATAATCGGTTCGAATTAATGAAAAACGAAGATTTTAAAAATGAAATTAATGAGTTAATTATAAATAAAACTTTGGATTTTAATAATTTAGATTTATATACAGAACAAGAAATAATTGATAAATTATTTAAATATCCTCAAATTATTATAAATGGATGTTATATTCTTTCCGACGTTATGATGAATAAACAAGATATTATAAAAAAAAGAGATAATTTATTAATTTTAACTAATATAATTATAAAAAATTTTGATGATTTACAAGAAAAATTTTTAAGTTTAGTAAAAAAGGATATAATAATTTCATTAACTAATTTATTTAGATATGCTTATCAGGGTATTCCTAATAAAAATTTATTTAATAATTGTATTAAAATTTCAAGGAAATTTTTAGAATTAAAATATAGACTTGATATAAATAATTTAGACGGAGAAATGGTAAAAGATGAAACCAAAAATTTATTTTATTTTGAGCAAAAAAAAACTAATCCTAAAAAAGTATGTTTTATTTCAGATTTTTTAACAAGAACACACTCTGTATTCAAGGATAGGCATCAAGTTATTGTTAATTTAATTAAAAAAGGGTTTGAAGTATATTTGGCAACATTTAAACCATTAGATTTTAAATTTTCAGAAACATATTATGGTATTAAAGAAAATATAGTATTGGGAAATATGAATACATTTAACATAGTACAGAAATTACGAAGTTATAATTTTGATAAATTAGTTTTTTGTGAGATTGGTATGGATAATAGAGTTACTAGTATTGCTCATTTCCGTATGGCGAATAAACAATATAATACGTGGGGGCATAGTGATACTTCCGGATATGAAAATATTGATTATTTTGTTAGTTCGGAATTATATGAATTACCATACGAAGAATCTAAAGAACATTATACCGAAAAATTAATTTTACAAAAAGGATTATGTACTTGTTATGTAAATCCTACAAGTAAATATATATTAAATTTATCGAGAAGTTATTATGGATTAAGTAATTATGAAAAAATAATTTGTTGTCCTCAAAGTTTATTTAAAATTCATCCAGATTTTGACGAATATATATTTGAAATATTACATAAAAATAAAAATGTTAGTATTATATTTTTAGATAATCTTGATAAAAAATATAAAATGTATGAAAGGTGGAATAATATTCTAAAAGATAAACCAGAATATTATGGTATTTTATCTAGAGTTAAGTTTATTCCGGGTCAAGGACACCAACAATTTTGTAATCTTATGAAATTAAGTGATATTTTGATTGACCCATATCCTTTCGGCGGGTGTAATTCTTCATTAGAATCATTTTCATTGTATAAACCACTTGTAACCCAACCTTCTATAAGAATTAATGGAAGATTTACATATGGTTTTTATAAAAAAATGGAAATGGAAGATATGATTGCTTATAATAAAGAGCAATATGTTAATATTACAACAAGACTTCTTAATGATAAGGATTTTTATGATAAACAAGTAAATCTTTTAAAAGAAAGAAGTGATAAATTATTTATGGACCAACAAACACTCGACGAATGGGAAGAATTAATGAGTTCTTGAGTTATATCAATGATACATAATTATCTTCTTTTTGTGTTTTTATTTTAAACTTAAAACTATTTAATAAAGGTTCAATACCCAAATCGTCTCTATTAAATAATAAATCCTCCCCAATCGCATTTTTCAAATTAATAGATATAGAATTTAAATTTATTGCTGGACTAAATTTTTTAAGTGAGTCTTTTGGAATATCGTATACGTGATATTTTTTTTTATTAATTTCTATTACTGTAAAAGATATTAATCTTGTAAAACAGTTTCTAACAAATTTATTATTTGATAAAAATTCTGTATTTAATTCTTTTATATTTAAAATTATATATTCATTCGCATTAAAAGCATCGTCATTAATAATACATTCTACTAACTCTATTTCTTCTATATTATTTAGATTTTGATTACAAAAAATTTCATTATCGGCATCTATATCATTTGAAAAAGTGATACTATAATCTGCTGGATTTGGGTATTTTTTAGCATTTCTATATTTATTATCAACAATTAAACTAAATTCAAATGATTTAGAATTTATACTTATATCTTTATTTTGTATAGGTAATTTTGTATTATTAGTTATATCTATTTGTTTAAGATTATCTGCTAAATCATCCCGCATTTTATCTAAATAACTATTTTCATTTTCCATATTAGTAAATAAAGGTTTATATTCTTGGGGTTCTACTTTTTGAATTTTATTTTGTTTAGCAATTTCTATATGATGTTTTAGAATTTTAATTATTTTAGATATTTCTTCTTTATTACTATTCCTTTTATCTATTTTGGCTTTGTCTAAAATATCTTGAATTTCATATGACTTTATAGGTAATTGTGTATTAGGATAAAACTGTTGTAATGTTTTATGTATTATTTGTCCTAAATTATTTTTTTCCATTATTATTAATATTATAAAAAATATAGGAATTAACCTAAATTTAGTAAATTTAACTTAATTTTACTCCATTATATCTTGTTCAATATAAAAAGGTATATCAAATTCCTCTGGTATAAATGTAATATCACACCATATTAATTTTAGATTATAATTAATTGAACTTGGACTTTTTGAAGTCCACTTTTCTTTATTTAAAACCCTTTCTAATTTTTTTATTCTATTATAAATACCAGTAGCTTTTCTAGGAGCACAATGTTTAACAGCCCATTCAAACCGTAAAGCGTCTATTTTTGTTTTAAAACCTTCAATATAACAAATATAATTCCAATTTGGACCAATCATTTTTGTATATTTGGCACCGCCATGTAATTCTTGGTTATGTTTTTTTATTCTTTTTTCTATATTAGGAGTTGCGCCACAATATGAGTATTGTTGATTATAAATAATATAGACATTCCAATTCATTAGTTTAATTAATTAATAATCCTAAAATAATTTTATTTTATTAATATATAAAATGAATAAAGATACAAAAAATTTTATTAAAATTATTGCAATAGTTATTATTATTATTGCTATAATTATAGCATTTATGATATATTTATATTATAAAAAAAAAAAATTTATTGAAAGTTTTAATAATCCCAAATCAAGTAACAATATTTCTTTAGATGATATTCAACGAAAATTAGATGAATTACAAGGTGGTAATTAATTTTTTATTTTTAATTTTTTTATATTTAAATTTTTCTATCTATACAGATATAATATGATTATTGGTATTGCTGGTAAAAAGCGTTCTGGTAAGGATACTATATCTGATTATTTAATTCAAGAATACAAATTTATTAAGCATGGATTTGCGGATCCGATAAAAGATATAGCTAAAATAATTTTTGGTTTTACAGAAGAACAATTATACGGTAATGAAAAAGATATTATAGATTTACATTGGGGAATAAAACCGAGAGATTTTTTCCAAAAATTTGGAACCGATTATGGACAATTTATTTTCCCAGAACATTTTCCTGAAATATTTAAAGGGAAAAATGAACGTGGATTATGGGTTAAAGTTTTTAAAAATTGGTATTTAGATAAATTAGATAAAGACCCTGATATTAAAGTTATTATAAATGACGTTAGATTTTTTCACGAATATGATATAATTAAATATTTAGGAGGATATATTATAAAAGTAAATAGAAATAATTCTTTAAATGACGAACATATATCTGAAAATGAATTAGATAATACAAATTTTGATTGTATTATTCAAAATAATTCTTCTATTCAAGATTTATATAGAAAAATTAAAGAAATTATCAATTAATTAATAAATAAAAAAATAAATAAATAAATAAATTTTTTTCTTATTATATATTATAAAATATGAATAAAAGTTTAACAGCCGTAAGTGTTATTTGTATGATTATAATTATCGCTTGTAATATTGGTATTTATAAATATATTGAGAAATTAGAAAAGGAAAATTGCGATTGCGCCAAAAATATCAAGGTAGTTAAATTTATTAAACCTTCTGCATTAATTGTTTCTGTTATTATTTTAATTAGATTATTATCTTCCTTAACTGGAACACCATTATCGAAACAGAAATTTATGCAAAATATACTTGGAAGACTTGTTAGTTTATTAATTAAAATATATTTATTAGGTTATTATGTATGTATAATCGTTTATTTCGCCAAATTAGTCAATAGATTATGCGATTGTTCTAAAAAGAAAGAAAGAGTATTATTATTATACCCTGTAATTTTAATGGGTATATCTATTCCAATTGCTATTATATTAGTTGCGTCTGGAGCATTAAAAAAGTAAATTTTTAATTTTTTATTTTTATAAATTCAGAACATTTATTACATTTAATTAAAGAATCAAAATTTAAATCGAAATTTGGATTAGTTTTAATATCTTCCATTCCTTCATTTTTAATAATTTTATTTTTATTATTAAATTCATGTATTTCTTCTTCTTTATTTTCGACATTACTAATAATATTATTAATAGTATCATTATGAAAATGTGTTTTACCTTCTTTATTTCCTCCTTGTTTTATTTCTAAATTTTCTTCCATCATATCTACTAAAAATTTTAAGATATTATTTCTACCCTTTTTTATAAATTGATTATTAATATTATATATACCGTCATATTCTATTAACTTAGTATTCACACCATCTATGAGACCTTCATATTCATATTTTTGGTATGTGAAAATAACTTTGGGTAATTTATCTACTAATTCTTCATTTCTAGGGAATTGTCTTGTTTTAATAGTATCAATTACTATTTCCTCATCTAATAATTTTGGAGAATCTGTAGGTGAACCTGACAGGGTTCCTTCTTTATATAATTCTTCAGTATTCTTTTTAAATGCTGTTATTTCATTACTGATACAAGTAGGCATTTTTCCATCTTGGCAGTAAATTTCTTCTAATGTTAGTAGTTTATGATTTAAATAAGGAAAACTTTCAGTTTCATATAAAAGTTTAATTTGATTCCATACCCCTAAATTATTTCTTTCAATTACATTTTCCATCATACTATTTTTTTTTTCGATTAATCCTTCCTTTAATTTTTCATATCTGTCTTTAAGATAATTATTTAGGTTTGTTACTGCTGGGTTTGCTTCAAAATCAGTATCATCTTTTAATGTGAATCTGTCAACGTCGTGCCATTTAAAATGTGTATAACGTTTATTTACATCTTGTTGTCTATTGAATAAATCTTTATATGTATCCAAATGTGTTCTAACTGCTTCAAATAAAGTAATAAATTCTTCAAAATCATATTCACTAAGTCTTAGGGATTTATATAAGTCCTTTTCGATATATTGCGTAAGTAAATAATCATTATTTGCTAAATACTCTTTTTTTATATAGTCGGTTTCCTCTTGATTTCCATGTCGTCTTCCATTTGTAGTTGTTCTAAAACAAAAATGACTACGCCAATTTATTTTATATTCAGTTATAAATGTTTCTTCTTCATTTAATATGTTTCCGTTTTCTTCCTTTTCTTTATCGTGTTTATAGATGTCTTCTATACCTGTTTTTATTATTGTATTAAATGTATCTTTTAAAAATTCATATTCCTCTTCTAAACCCTCAATAAGTTCTTTATGACCTAACAAATTTTTTAATTGATAAGTTCTCGTATCGTCATAAAAATATTTAGAATTAACGTCATATTTATCATAATATAAAGTCAAAGTAGGTTTTAATATACTTACAGCAGTATCTTGATTCTTGGTATATTTATCATATTCTGTTTGAATTTGTAAATTAGCAAAGTTATTTTTTTTGGGTATAAAAATGTTATTTATAAGGAATAGTAAAATGAATATGATTAATAAAAAAACTTTTATTTTTTTCATTAATTTATATATTAAAAATATTTTTATTGTGGTAAAATGTCATTTATGAATTCGGGTTCATTTATCCCATTATTAAGTATATCTGGTTCCCCTTTTATTGCTTCATAATATTTAAATTTATCTGGTAGTTTATCGAAGAATATAATTATATTTGACGCACAACCATTACATTTTGCCCTTGTATATTCTTTTCCTTCCTCCATCGCAACTTTTCTAATTCTCTCTGGAAGAATATAATAATGTTTATTCTTTCCATGTTTAGGATTAAAACAAGGTAGAACACGATAGTGATTCTCTGTAAAAGCAAGTAAATCTATATCAATTGCTCCGAAACAACATAAATTAAAACAATATTCTACAAAATTAACTACATCGTTTTCTGTAAAATCAGTTTTAACATTAAAAGAAACTTGTTTGTGTTTTTGTTCTATATGATTATCTGTAAAATAATTAATTTTTTTACCTCCTAATTCAAATATAAAATTGGGGTTATCTAATATTAACTCTTCTTCTTGGTAAACTGTTGTTTTTAAATTAGATAATTCTTTTTTAATTGAATCTATTTCTATTACTATTTTATCTTCTACTTTATATTCAGGTTTTAAATTATCTATTTTATAATCTTCTAGTATTTTTTTTGTTTCCTCTATTTCAACAATTTTTTTTTCGTCTCCATACAATGTGGTTTCTGAGACATTAATATTATAATATACATATAGTAATAACATAGCACAAAAATCTTTATTTTTTTTTTGGTCTAAACTTTCTAAAGTAATAATATCATTTACTAATTTAGAATAATTATAATCTTCATAGTCAATAATTCTATTTTGTATTTTAATCAAGTATTCTTGTTCTTGTTCATTGAAATTTAATTTACCGATTGCTGTTTGTAGTTGTGTTTTAGCTTCTTCTTGTGCTGCTTCTATTTCTTCTGCTGTTTGCGCAGTTTCTGCTTCTGCTGCTTCTCTTGCATCTCTTGCGGAATCACAAAATGTTTGAGCAGTTTCATAATATTCAATATTTCCATTGATATTAATGTCTTTCATATATTCAGGTTTATCTGGTAAATTACTAAGATCTTCCAAATCTTTCAAAAAAAGTGCCTTAGGGTCTATATCTTTTATTTTTTTAACCTTTTCTTTTTCCTCTTCTAAAATATCTTTTAATCTAATAAAATTTTCACTCATTTTTTTAGGTATTCTATTTTCCAAATACAAAAATATTAAATTACAATCATCTATTAACTTTTGATAATTGTCTACTTCTGAATAGTCGTTTTCAATGTAATCGGAATATTTACTAATAGATATATTATTTTTTCCTGTTCCAAATAAATTATTATTATTATTTAAATTAATAAGTAGTTTATCATTAATATTTTCCTCAATAGTTACAGGCATTAATTTCCTTTCTAAATTTAGTATAGGGTGTTCTATTTTAATTGTTCTATCTATATTATAAAAAGCAGACCTTATTTTATTCCTAAATCTTAAACCGTCAACATTTTCTATTTGGTTATCTTCTTTAGAACTTAACCCTTTAAAAAGTTTATATAATTTAGGGCATTTTTCATAGGAATAAAATGTTAATTTAGGTTCTTGTTCTAAGATATCTGCTTCATCGATTTGATTTTTTGTATCTATGTTATTTTTTTTATATATTTCATTATTTATATTAAAAATATTTTTAAAAATTTTATGATTTTCTAAATTTGTAGGAGTTAATGTCTTATCAAATCCTACACTTTTATTAAAAGAAATAAATGTATCTTTATTAATAAAAATATTTACTAATATAAATAAAACTAAAAGTATAATTATTATATATTTAGTTTTCATTGTGTTATAATATTAATATTTCATTAGAAAATTAAAATAAAAAATAGTCTATTATTTTTCCACCTT
>Ga0209534_10005977_pt1 | contig 10688 bp, 11 predicted proteins | sample COG_07_FD_184751 | JGI IMG/M metagenome (GOLD analysis project Ga0209534, IMG submission 184751) | Pelagic Microbial community sample from North Sea - COGITO 998_met_07 (SPAdes) (version 2) | ecosystem: Environmental > Aquatic > Marine > Neritic zone/Coastal water | place: Helgoland, sampling... | reverse complement strand
GGGCAGGGTAATTACGGCCTAGACATTTATGCAACGGAAACTGAAATTCTTAACACTGGTTACGAGAGTTTGTTCTACAACACTGGCCCAACGGCTTTAGGGTTTAATTGCTTCATGTATCAAATTGATTGTGAAGATGAAGAAAGTGACAACACATGAGCCTAGAAGAGACTGAGTTAAAAATTGGCGGCACATCCTTTAAAGGTGTGTACATTGCAATTTTGTTTAGTCTTGCAACAACCTTGGGTGGTGGTGTATGGACAGCAAGCAGTTTGTACTCACGGCTTGAGTCTGTAGAGTTAAATGAGATACCAAACATTACGCCTCTTCAAGAACAAGTTGTAACGAACAAACAAGAACTCCTGAGTGAGATTGAGTTAATTAAGCAAGAGCTAGCAGACAATGATGTATCGCAGTTGCAAGGAAAACTAGCAACCCTTGGAGCTAATCTACAAACGATAATTGATCAGCAAGACAAGTTGTTACTTATTGATGAAAATGTAGATGACCTTGAGAAAGAAATTGAATCTATGAAAGCCACAGTAACAAAGGCTGAGTTAGTCACAGAAAAGGTCAGTGGATTTGAAGCAAAGATAACTACAATTAAGAGAGAGGTAGAAGACCTGTGGTCTGCAATGGACTACCTTTCTAACCCATTGAAGTGAACAAGCACAAGGAAAAAACAATGATTGAGGAAACTAAGGAAGTAGTAGATATAGCGGCGGCTTCAACAGCAATATTAACTATAGGCGCGTGGCTTCCACCTATTGCTTCTTTATTTACTATTGTTTGGTTGGGTTTACGTATATATGAAAGCGATACCGTTCAACAACTATTAGGTAAGAAATAATTATGACTACTCTATTAACTAAAGTAAGTTCTTCAGCTAGCGCAGTCCCTGTCGCAGGAAACCTTACACAAACTTCAAGCGGTGCTGAACTAGCAGTCAACACAGCGGATAAAAAGTTGTACTCAAAGAATAGCTCTAATGCTATAGTTGAGATTGCAGGAGCATTGCAAGCTTATCCTGTAGGTGCCGTTTATATTTCCGTTGTTGCTACGTCCCCTGCTACTTTATTTGGTGGTACTTGGGCTGTCTTTGGAGCAGGTAGAGCGCTTGTAAGTTTAGATTCTACTGACACTGACTTTGATACAGCGGAAGAAGAAAGAGGTGCTAAAACTGTTGACGTTTCAGTAGACACTGTAATTCCTACTACTGGTTACGGTCTAACAGGAAGCTCAGGTGGTGCTTTAATAAACCCAACTACTAGCGGAGCTTTAATTGTAGGTGACGGAACTACTGATAGTTCGGACAGAGATGACATGGCTCACGCTACTTCTCCATCAGCGGTTACTTCTTCTACAACTACAGTATCTGTAATACAGCCTTCTATTGTTGTATACATGTGGAAAAGGACAGGATAATGTCTATCCTTACTTCACTAGTTGGCCCTGTTACTGGTTTACTTGATAAATTTATTGAGGATAAAGATAAGAAGAATGCCATCGCCTTTGAAATTAGTACTATGGCGGAAAAACATGCACAGGAGTTGGCTAAAGCTCAACTTGAGGTTAATAAAACTGAAGCGGCACATTCGTCTTTATTTGTTAGCGGTTGGCGCCCTGCTGTTGGTTGGGTGGCTGTCCTTGGCATGGCGAGTAACTTCTTGGTTATTCCACTGGCCAACTTTACGCTTGCTCTGGTTGAATCTGAGGTTGTTGTTCCAATCCTTGATTTAAGTCAGATGATGCCTGTTCTTTTAGGTATGCTTGGTTTAGGCGCTATGCGTACAGTTGAAAAAACTAAGGGCGTACAAAGGAACAATTAATGAAATCAATACAGCAAGGATACATACTCTAATGACTTATTTACAACTTGTACAGAGCGTACTAAGAAGGCTAAGGGAAGACGATACAATTACGTCTGTGTCGGACAACAGCTATTCCAAGTTAATAGGAGAGTTTGTAAACGATGCAAAAAGAATTGTAGAGGACTCTTGGGATTGGGCTTCTTTACGGACTACCTTTAATATTAACACAACAGATACTGTTTTTAGGTATCAGCTTACTGGTTCCGATATAAGTCTTAAAACTCTTGATGTTATCAATGACACATCTAATTGTTTTTTAAAGCCTGTAACATCACACTGGATGAACAATGCTTTTTTAAATAATACACCTGCTAGCGGCTCTCCTGCGTATTACTCTTGGAATGGCTTTAATGATTCAGGGGAAGCAATACTTGATCTTTACCCTATCCCAGATAAAGAATACGTTATACGTGTCAACGCTGTGGATAAAAAAGCAACAATGGTTGACGATACGGCTACTTTGTATGTTCCTTCTAATCCTGTAATACACTACGCTGTAGCCTTAGCTTCAAGAGAGCGAGGGGAAACAGGTGGTACATCCTCTGCGGAACTCTTTGCTATTGCTGATCAAACATTAGGTGATATGATTGCTTTTGACGTAGCTCGTCAACCAGAAGAAACTGTTTGGAGACCTGTATAGTGGCTCAACAATTACAGAACATAACAATTAATGCACCTGCGTTTGGCGGTATTAATACTCAGGATTCCCCTGTGGGTCTTGACCCTAGTTATGCGTCTATTGCAACTAATTGTGTTATTGATAAGCTAGGGCGCGTAGGGGCTAGGAAAGGCTCAGTGCTGTTGTCTACAGCTACAAATACCGCAGGGGCTTCAACAGTAGGTACAAATACTGTAAAAGTAGAAACAATCTTTGAGTCCTTAGATACAAGCGGTGACAAAGTTGTTTTCTCAGCAGGTAACAATAAAATATTTAGTGGCACAGGAACACTGACTGACATAACTCCTTCAGGTTATACTATAAGCGCTAACAACTGGAAGGTTGTCAACTTTAATAACCATGTTTACTTTTATCAAAGAGGACATGAACCTTTAGTTTATACAGACTCTGGTTCTCAAGGGCTTGTGAAACTATCAGCAGTTACAGGATATATTGCTCCTAATGGTGTTAAAGCGGTGTACAATGTAACAGCTACAGCGTCCGAAACAACCACTTTAGTTGTTGGTGATGGAACTACAACGGTAAGCGTAGGGAGTGCAACCTATAGTACGATTGATGCACAAGTATCCGCAATACAAGGAGGTACAAATTACAGTAGCTTGTTATTTACTGTAACAAAGAACGATGCGGGTGACGGATTCAAGTTTACTTATAAAGCAACTGCGGCTGTTTCTTCGACACCAACTTTAACAGGATCAGGAAGCAGTCATACAGTTAGTGTCATTACCGTAGGAAGTGGCAATCCTCCTTTCCAAGCTAATGAAGTATTGGCGGCTTATGGTCGTTCATGGGTAGCTGACATTACAGGGGATAAACATACAATATATTGGTCTGATACCCTTAATGGTAATGTTTGGAATGGTGGCACTACAGGCTCTATTGATTTAACAACTGTATGGCCTACTGGTCACGATGAAATTGTATCCCTTGCGGCACACAACGGATTCCTTATTGTCTTTGGTAAGACATCTATTGTTGTGTACTCTGGTGCAACCTCTCCGGCATCAATGGCTTTACACGACACTGTGGAAGGCGTAGGTTGTATTGCTAGAGACTCTGTACAGCACACAGGTACTGACATTATATTCCTATCGGATTCAGGTGTACGTAGCTTCGGCAGAGTCATACAGGAAAAGTCTATGCCTATGCGTGACATAAGCAGAAACGTCAGGAATGACTTAGTACGCCATGTTAATGAAGAAAGAATATTAGACTCTACGCTAGCCCCCATTAAGTCTCTTTATAGCCCAGAGGAAGCTTTTTATCTTTTAACTCTGCCTAATAACAATATAACATATTGCTTCGATATGCGGCAAGCGTTACCCGACGGATCACACAGGGTTACAACGTGGTCAACCCCTATCGCTCTGTGTTACACAAGAACACAGAACGGTGAGATATACATGGGAAGACAGGGAGGTGTTTATGAGTACACAGGGTTTATTGATAAACTATGTACTCTTGTTAGTTCTACTTACACTTACTCAACATCTTCCTATCAACTATCATACTTTAGCAACCCGTTAGATTTTGGAAATTCATCTAATATTAAATTCCTTAAAAAGTTTAAAATGACAATTATTGGGGATGCGGCGGCTGAGTCCGTTCTTAATTGGGGTTATGATTATTCAGATTCTTACTACAAACAAACTTTTAACTCTGAAAGAACTAACGCAAACACAGCTTTTTATGGTGTAAGTGAGTACAATGTTTCTACCTCTGAATACTCATTAGGAACTGAAATACAAGTTCCCAACGTACATGGTTCAGGACACGGAACGGTAGTAACTATCGGCTTAGAATCAACCATTAGCGGATCGGAATTTTCCATACAAAAAATTGACATAAACGTATTATTAGGGAGACTTATTTAATGAGTAATTATACAAAAACCACGGACTTTGCGGCTAAGGATTCGTTACCTTCCGGTAATGCAAATAAGATTGTAAAAGGTGCTGAAATAAACCAAGAGTTTTCTAATCTTGTAACAGCAGTAAACTCTAAAGCAGACATAGCAGGGCCAACATTCACGGGGACTGTAACTGTCCCTACATTATCAGCCGCTAATATTGCGGGTACTTTAGCAGGAACAATTAGCGGGGGGAGTTACTAATGGGTTTTTTATCGGACTTGTTAGAATCAGGTCAAGCTTATCAGAGCTTAAAAAGAGATATAAAAAGAAAAACAAACTTTAGAGATGAAACACTAGAGCGTGGTACTGCTATAGGTGAACAGGCGTACGAGCAGTCACAGTTTGTTCCCTTTAGTGTCACATCTAGCTTAGGCGGTGCAGATGTTGACGCACAAGGTGGATATAATCTGAACCTGTCTGAAGACCAACAGGCCCTACAGGATCGTTTGTTTGGTATGGCAGGCGGTTTCATGGATGAGTTAGGCGGTGACCCTCTTGAAAGACAAAAGGCTTTATATGAGCAATTAAGGGCCATACAAAGCCCTGAGGAACAACGTCAGCGACAGGCTTTAGAAGAGCGTTTATTAGGTCAAGGTAGACTAGGCGTAATGACTGATCTTTACGGAGGTACTCCAGAGCAGTTTGCACAGTCTTTAGCTCAAGGACAAGCGCGTAATCAAGCTTTCTTTAATGCTTACGGACAGTCTCAAGCAGACAGACAGCAAGCCTTTGGTTTAGCTAGTGGTCTTTTGGGTCTAGGTTATAAGCCACAGCAGGAGCTAACTAAGCTAATTCAAACAGCTACTCCGCTATCAGCGCAAGCTCAAAGCGGTAGAGAATCCGGTGCTACTTTAAATGCTGAATCACTGTTACAAACTTTGTTTGATAAGGAAGGTGGTTACATTGCACAAACATGAGGAACTGGTTATAACCCTAAGACAGGGGAACGTGTAGGCGGTATCTTTGGAGCCCAAGCGGCTAAGGATGACGCTAGAAGTGGTTTCTGGAATGATTTACTTGGTACTATAACAAGCGCAGTTACTGGTGGAGCTAGTGGCGGTTCTGGTGGGCCTAAAGCCTAATAACAAATTATTAATAGGACAATATAATGGCAGATCAAGATTTAGTGGGTTTATTAACAGGAACCCCTACGCAACCAATTCAACCTCTTACAAGAAATCAAAGACTTGCTCAAGAAGCCGGAGGTGGCGGTAGGGCCGTAGGTAAGCTGTTTGGTAAACTAACAGGAATGGAAGTTCCAGACAACCCTATGGAACAACTAGAAAAATTACTTCCTAATATGAATCCTGAAAATCCTGACGATTTAAGTCAGCTTGCTAAGTTACAAATGGCTTCAGGAAACCAAGTAGGGGCCGCTAGGACAATAGCACAAAGAAATGCTATTTTACAGGCACAAGAGCTTAGTTTAGAAAAACAAGAGCTTGAAGATCAAGAAATGGCTGATAGGATTTCTTTATCTACGTATGTACAGGAAAAATATCCTGAATTACCTCAGTTAGCGATGTTAGTACAATCAGGAGTTGTCACAGCTAAAAACTTAAAAGACTTTTTACCTGATGCTACAAAAGGAACTCCTGCTCAGTTTGGAGGATCAGATACTTGGGTAGATGAAGAAGGAAATTATTTTTATGGAACACAAGTAAAAGACCCAAGAACTAAAACTACTTCAACGTCTCTTTCCCCTGTTGATCCTGCGGGGCCAACTGCACCTGTAGGGAATGTTACTCCTGTTAGTTCTACTGGAGAGACTTCAGCAGAAAAACAAGCAAGAATGATTAAAACAAAAGAAGGCCAAGAGCAATCAAAAACATTTGTAAAAAACAAAGCTCAGGCTGTTGGCGGCATACCTGCTTTACTTGATAATAAAAAGAACATTGAGGAAGCTCAAAAAATACTTGAAACTTTACCAACAGGCGGCCCTATCAACATAGCGGCTTATGGTATAGAAGATTTCTTTGGTTTAACTAGCGGCAATAGAGCAGACTTTGAGCGCGTGTTAGCTATGGAAGTTTATAAATCATTAAAGCCTATCTTTGGTGGTGTTATTTCTGAGGGTGAAAGAGCTTCCTTATTAGAAATAGCGGCAACAGTTGGAAGAGGAAACAAGGCCAACAGTGCTATTATTAAAAGATTAATTAAAGATATGAATCAAAGAATTTCACAAGCTAAACTATATTCTGATTCAGAAGACTTTGACGAATACAATGCTTTTGTACAAGAGTTGTTAAAGGAAGATAAAGAACCTAAAGCTGAAAAAACAAGAGTAACGTGGGGTGACCTATAATGAGCGAAGTTTTTGATGTTGAGCTTCCTAACGGTGAGACTATTTATGACGTACCTGTGGGAACCAGTAAAGAAGTAATACAGGACAAAGCAATCGCTAACGGCTTGGCTACTCTTGAAGACTTTGCCCCAAAACCAACTCCTACAGAAGAGGACTTGCCTTGGTATCAGGACGCAGGTAATTTCCTTAAGGAAAACATGGAAATACCTATGGGTCTTGGAGGTAGTCTTGCAGGTGCCGCGGCAGGTATCCCTTTTGGCCCCGTAGGGATGATAGCAGGGGGCATACTAGGCGGTTCAGCAGGTACAGGAGCAGGGTCTTTAACATCTGATGTGTTACAAGGTAAAGACCTAGATTTTCAAGAGGCTGTTAAGGAATCTTTAATATCTGCAGGATTTGACGTAGCAACTTTAGGTTTAGGTAAGGTTTTAAAACCTGCGTACCTGTCAGCTAAAGCCGCCTTGGGTTATACACCAAAGGAAGTAGCGGAAGAAATAATGAAAGAAGGTTTAGAGACAGGATCAACTGAGTCTTTAAAAGCAACTCAAAAGATTTTACAAGAAGGCGGAGCAAGTTTAACGAGGTATCAAACAGGACAAGCCTCTAGTCTTGCTGTCTTCGCTGAAAAGATAGGGGATGCAGGTCTTTTATCAGGTAAGGAAGCCACAGGTAATGCGGCTAAAGTAAATCAAGCGGCACAGTCAGCGTTGAACGACATAGCTAACGCTGTTGACTTAAGAACTGGTGCGTCTCCTTCCGATCTAGGGGAAGCAATGTTTGACATTATATCCGCAGGTCGCTTGGCACTTAGCGATTCTTATGGTGACGGTTTAGAAACTATTAGTAAAAGAGTAGTAAACAGAACTGTAAACACAACAGGTATTAAAAAGCAACTAGAGTTGTTCTTAAAAAATAATTCTGAAATGACATCAGAGTTAATTGACGGTAAAACAGTGTCTAAAGCTATTTCTACACTTGATGACGCTACCGTAAAGTTTATTAACAGTCAGCTATCAGGGACTTTAGAGTACGGAAACATGACGGCTCAGTCTTTACTTAAGGTTGATAAAATGTTATCACAACAAATGCGTCAGTTTGGAGACATAAAATCTTCCAACTACAACGCTGTAGCTGACAGAGAACTTGGGGAATTGCAGAACATCTTAAAGCAGTCTTTTATTAATACTTTAAAACAAGCTGACCCTAAAATAGCAAAAGAATATGAGTTACTAAAGAATTCTTATAAAGAAGGAATGAGTGGCTTACTTCCTGTATTAAACAAAAACACAATATTAAATGCAGAGAAAGGAAACTTTGAAGCTTTGGGTCGAATGTTAACTACACAAACCAATAGCGATAAAGTTCAAGTCTTTTTAAACAGTATAGATGAAGCCTATAAACAAATAGGTAAGAGAGAAGGCTTACCTTCAGAAATTGCCTATGGTACAGCTAAGGAAGCAAAGCAAGTTATTAAACAGTCTTTCCTTAAAAACTTGATTCCTGATATGTCTTCCCCTGATTTTGACATTGCTACCTATAGAAAACTTGCGTCACAGTTTAGTAAACCAGACGCAGACAAAAGATTAAAAATTATTGCAGGTCAAGACTATGGAAGAGTAAAACAAATATTTAATCTGTTTGCTGAAGCCAGTAAAAGACCTGAAGGCAATTTAGGTACTTTGTTCTTAAGAAACAAAGAGTATACCGCTATTGCAGGAGCAGGATTAGGTGCTTCTGTTGGAGGGACGATAGGGGCCGCGCTTGGTTCAGGTGCAATCTTAACAGCGCCTATATTCCTAGCTAAAGCCGCCTCTAATCCTAAAGCTGTAAACAAGTTACTTGCTTTTGAAAAGATGACGTTTAAGTCTCCTGAAGCTATGGAAAAGTTTGCAAGCTTTATTGTCAGTGACACAATGGATGCTCTATCTGAAGAAGAGCAAGCGGAAATACGTAACTACTTTAGACAATAGAACAAGGGTTAAAATGACAACACCTAATGGCGCAGGTCAATACATAGCTCAACACATGTTATCTTTACCTCCTGAAGAAAGACAGGAGTTTGTTAATAACTTGGCTTACACTCAACTTTCTTTTGCTCCTGTGTCTGGTGAAGCTATCTCAGCTAAGGAAGCTAAAGAGTATTTTGAGCAGGGCAGAACAGGCATGGGCATGTTATCTGCTTTGGGGGCTATTCCGATTGCAGGAGGGGTTATAAGAGGAGGCAAAGGTCTCTCCTCAAGCGCAGGGAACCTGATAAATAGGGTAGCACAAAACGTCCCAACAGATATTGCTGAGTTTTATACTAACCCTGTAAAAGGGGGAATAAACTTTATAAAAGAATACGGAAAGTCTGTAGCTCCTGCTGTTAAGGAAAGCATTGATCCTGCGGCTGTTGCAAAACGCAGGGTTTTAGGTATTTCTGATACAAAGTTAGATGATTGGGTAAGTGATGTTGGACAAGACGCAGAAAAGACAGCTATCTCTATCAATAGGCAACTTGATATGCCAGAGGATTCCTTACTTGAGAAGAGCGTTGTAGGTCTTAATTATTTAGATTCTAAAATTCCTAGAGCAGACGTAGCTACTCTGTCTAAGGGCATAGGCCAAGGATTTAGAACTACAGGTAAGATTCCAGAGTCTATAGTTGAAAGAGCCACCAAGCATTTGACTGATGGCCCTCATATTAAAAAACAAAACTATAGATATGACTATCAAATTAAAGACCCTTCTGTAGATAAAAATGTAGGTTACGTCGAATCTATTGGTCTTTCAGGAGGAGGGGCGCAGGTAGTTAGGTCACTTCACGGAAAATCTACAGACACCTATTTAAAAGTCGTTAATAACCTCCGAAAATCTACAGGGACAAAACCCAAAGCTAAATTAGACTCTGAAGGAATGGTAGAGTTTATGCAGATAGCTTCTACTTTAAACAACAATACCTACCAGTTAATGAAAAAACTAGGTGTTAGTGGTCAGCCTAGTCAAGTTGTAAATGATTTATTAAGGGCTAGAGCAAAAACACTTAAAGGTGCTAAGCTTAAAAAAGGAGAACAAAAAGTTTTAGACTCTTTTAATAAACTATTAGACACTAAAGCTATAAAAATGGCAAGAGTAAGTGACGAAGCAGGGAACTCTGTTGGTGCTAGAAATTTGACAGACATTAAAAAACCTGAAGGTTACTTAGTTACACAGCAGTCTTATAATTCAAGACAAAAAGAACTGGGCGGCGTTAATGCTTTTGTTGTAGTTGATCCCAACAAAGAAAAGATGTATACAATGTTAAGCGATGGACATGACATCTTTGGTAAAGACCCTGTTGGTGGTCATGGTTTAATTACTGTCTCTCCGCTGATTGAGTCTTCAATTAAAACAGGTGCTAAGTATAACAACAAACAAATAAAAACCAACATGACAAAAAGAAAGATTAACAAAGCACTGAAAGAAACAGAAAAAGTAACAGGTGTAAAACAACTGCCAAAAGAAACAAACGAGGCTTATACGAAAAGAGCCATGAGGCTTTCTAAACCCCAAGTTACTGAGGCTGACGTAGCTAGAGCTAATTTAGCTAAAAGAAAACTACAAGGAACAGCAGGGGGCGTAGGGTTACTAACGACAGCGGGGGTTGTTTCTGCACTAGAAGACGAAGAATAAAAAAAGGGGCCACTTAAGGCCCCTTAGTTTTATAACAAGTTACAACTCTATACTATTTCACATGCTCCACCTACACACGCTAACTCTTGAGAACCTGTAGTGTTATCCTCTTGTTCAAAATGTTCAAGGTCATTCCAATCAATACCCACAGGCATCTGCTGTACTAACTCCTGATACTTATCCTCGCTGATGTCTTCATAAGGAGCTTGCTGATACACATGATCACTTACTGGCAACAAACTAATCCCACTGCACAAGTCAAAGTTATTC
>Ga0209534_10005965_pt1 | contig 10694 bp, 8 predicted proteins | sample COG_07_FD_184751 | JGI IMG/M metagenome (GOLD analysis project Ga0209534, IMG submission 184751) | Pelagic Microbial community sample from North Sea - COGITO 998_met_07 (SPAdes) (version 2) | ecosystem: Environmental > Aquatic > Marine > Neritic zone/Coastal water | place: Helgoland, sampling... | reverse complement strand
AGATTACTGCATTAACTGCTGAGCTTGCTGCTGCTGAAGTTGCTTTAACTGCTGCTGTTGCTGCAAACGCAACTGCTGTTGCTGGTAACACAACTGATATTGCTGCTTTAGCTACATCTTTAGAAGCATTATCTGCTACTATTGCTGAATTGCAAGCTAGCTTAGCTACAGTTTCTACTGCTGCTGAAGTTAATGCTTTGGCTGCTAATCTTGCTTTAGCACAAGCAGATTTAACTGCTTTAGTTAATTCATCTAACTTTTACGATAGTCCTTTAACTATTAATTCTCAAGCTACTTTAGACTTTGCTGTATCTTTAGGAGACAAGGTTAAGTTCATCAAAGGGGCTTTAACTATTACTCAAGATGACACAATGAATGCTGTTCAGTTAACCGCTGTTATGGCTAAGGTTTTAAATGTTACAGGACTAGTTACTTATACTTCTACTGCAACAGATACTACTAAAGGTGCATTTACAGCTTTGACTGGTGCTGGTGGAATTACGATCAGCCAAGCTGGAAATATTTCTTTACCTAAACTAGCTACAGTAACTGGTGACGTTTCTATAACTGGATCTGCTTCAACTTTAACCGTTTCTTTACCTTTATTGAAATCTGTTACTGACACTAATCCTATGGCATTTACATCTTTAGGTAGTGCAACTACTTTTTCAATGCCAGCTATGCAGGCTTATGATAGAGCTTTAACAATCAATATTGATAATGCTGGTACTGTAGATTTATCTGCTTTCACAAATGCAACTAATTTAGATGGTACTGTTGAAACATCATTCGATGCTTTAACTGTTAATGCTGCAACTTTAACTGCTCCTGTATATACTGCTGGTGTTATTACTGCAAATAGATTAACTTCTGTTAACTTACCTTCATGGAAATTTGCTGCTACTTCAACTTTTGATAGAGCTGCTACAGTTGTTTTACCTTCTGTTGACCCAGGAAAAGCTACTTCTAGCTTCTCTATTGATATAGACACTTCTTTTAAAGCTGCTACTTCAGTACATATAATTGCTGCAGCTAATTCTCATACAGGTGTTTTAGCTTCAGAACATGTTAATGTAACATCTACTTCTACTAAATTAGAAACTCTAATTTTAGAAGGAACTTTCACTACAATTAGTGTTACAGGTTCTGATGTAACTTCAATTACTTTTGATGGAACTGCTCATAGTGTTACTGTTGATGGAACTGATATTGAATCATTAAACTTGCCTTACACATCTGCTGCAAAAGGTACACTTGTAATTAAAGATAACACTAAACTTACTTCTGTAACTGCAGATAAAGTAAACGGATTATCTAAATTTACTTTAACTGGTAACTCTGATCTTACAGATATTTCTTTTGCTAAATTAGTTGCTTCTGGTTCTACTGGAGCTTTAGTTACTATCTCAGGAAATGATCTTTCAGTTGAGACTTATAGTGAAGCACAAACTTCTCCTGTTGTAGCTAAGAAAATTGTTTCTGCAGATTTAGCTGAGTTAAAAGCTTTTATTACAGATGCTATATCTAAAGTTAACGCTGCAAACAAAGCAACATCTATTGTTGATGTTGATGTTGATGACGCTGACATTGTAAGATATTATGATGCTGCTGGTGATGAGCAAGATGTTGTTTCAGGTAAAGGAGCTCTTGTTACTTATTCTTATTTAGCTGCTACTGACAATTCTGTTGGAGGAGTTTCTAAACAAGAAGAAATGTACATTTCTGCCTTAACTGGTAATGCTACTTTTAAAGTTGCTAGTTTACTTGCTGACGGTACTACTTATGGAACTGCTGAGTCTGTTTCTATAATGACTGATACAGGTTTAGAAAACTATTACGATATAAAAAACTGGGCTGAAGCTTCAACTACTACTTCTGCTTTAGCAGCGGTTGGTGTATCTATTGAAAAAGTTGGAAAAGGTCAAAGAACTGCTGAGTTTGCATTTGTTGATACTAATTTAACTAACGTATCTGCTGTTGTAACTTTTGCTGATGGTGGTGTTGAAACTGTTTCTGTTACTACAGGATCTGCTTCTAGTACTACTAGTATTGTTACTGCAATCAAAGCTGCATTAGATGCTGGTAATGGTGTTGTTTCACAATACTACACTGTTGGAGCTAGTGGCAAGAAATTAACTTTCTCTTCTAAAGCTAAAGGTTCTGATAGACAAACTTTTGATCTAGATATGAAAGCTTACACTGTTTCTTCTAATGGGACAGCATTAACTCCAATATCTTTTGCTTCTGCGTCTAAAACTGTAGCTAATAATATAGAATCTACTTCAGGTGCTTACATTAGATTTAAGTCTACTGCAGAAAATGCAGCTGGAGCTAGATCTATTTCTATAGTTACTCAGGGTACAGTTTCTGCTACTTTATTAACGGCTAGTGGTATTTCTACTGCACACGCTGGTGATGATGAGTTCTACGTTAAAGCTGTAACAGGTACAGCTAATACTGCTGACAATTCATCTGATATAAAGGCAGTGTCTGTTAACAACATTCAGTATGTGTCTGCTAACTAATTGTTAGACATTCTTAATAAATTAAATACCCTCCCTTTCGGAGGGTATTTTTTTTGTGTATTTTTGAGTTATGAATAAGCTATATATTTTTATATTTTTAATTTTTTCTATTACTTTTTTTCCATCATTTGGTGCTTTAGATAAGGGGAATACACATTGGTTTCTTTTATCTTTAACTCCTTTATTTTTCTACAAAGCCCCTTTAAATTTTTCCTTTTTAAAAAGTAAAATATTTCTTGTTTATATATTTTTTATAGCACAAGTAATATTAAGTTTACTCTATACCAATAATTTCAGCATTTCAGTTGTAGATCTTTCTAGGCATCTTATTTTATTTGTTAGCCTTTGTTTACTTCTATTTTTACTGCACTCAAGGAAATTTTCTTTTTATAATATATCTTTAATTATTTCCTTTTTTCTTCTTTACGAGTCTATAGCTTCGTTATCTCCCTTATTTAATTTTATTTTTGATAATGGTTTTGATTTTTCAATAATTTCCTCAATCCAAGTTGACAGTCTTAAAGGAGTTATGGGAAATAGAAATATAACTACTGCCTCATTAGTTATTAAGCTGCCTTTTCTATTTTATTTGATTTATCAATCTAAATTTGTTCTTAAGATTTTCTTTTCTTTTTGTTCTTTTTTCCCCCCACTTTCTTTATTTTTAATTAATTCTAGAGCTGCTTTACTATCTTTTTTATTTTCAATAGTTGTTTTTCTAATCATAATTTTCATTTCTCATATTAAGAAAGTTTCCTCTTTAATATTTTTTCTTTTAGCCCTTCTTTTATCTTTTCTGTTTGCAAACTCACTCATTCCTGAAAGCAATCTAGATACTTCTGAAAGGCTTTCTTCAATTAATTTTTCAAATGAGTCAAGTAGTCAAAGGTTATTTCTTTGGGAAAATGCTTTTGATTATATATCTCAGAATCCATTTATTGGATGTGGTATTGGTAATTGGAAGGTTGAATCAGCCGCTTACTGGGGATCATATGGCCATAAATATTTAGTTCCTTTTCATGCGCATAATGATTTTCTTGAATTTACTACTGAATTGGGTATTATTGGAGGCCTATCTTATTTACTACTTTTTCTTTTTATTCTTTACAATTCTCTTAAATTATATATAAAATCAAAGGATTTTAAGTTTGTAATCTTATTTACTTCTTTTACAGCTATTTTCGTAGATTCCCTTCTAAACTTTCCCTTTGAGCGACCCCTGATCCAATTGATGTTTCTATTACTATTAGCTCTTAACATTCATTATGACTATTCAAATGACAAAAAACAAGCTTAAATTATTTTTTTTAGCAGTTATTTTCTTTAATATCATTTTCTCTTTTTTTGCTTTTAGGACATCTGTAGCCCAATTCAAAATTATAGGAGATTCTTCTAATGAGATTAGAGAGCTAACATTTAAAGAGGTCGATAGTATGTTAAATGGCTTCCCTAACATAACTGCTTCAGCTCTACCGGCCGACATTTGGAGAGTTCAGTATTCACTTTGGGAAGGTAACATTGAGCAGGCCCAAAAATATGTCAAACCAGCTGCTACTGTTAATCCACATGTTTATACTAGTGAGTATCTTCAGGGATTGATTTTTAGCTCCCAAGGCATTTTAGATAGTGCTTTTTACTATTCTAAAAAGGCGTTTGAGGGATGGCCTAAAAATATTGGTCACTATAATTCATACATAGATATATTGGAAGCCAAGCAAGATACTATATCGTTAATTAAGGCTTTTGACACTTTAGATGTTTCACTCAAGCAGAGACCTGAATATTTTAGACGTTTTTACGCTTCTTTTAATAAAATAAAGCTAAGTTTTCTAGTTACTGATTTTGACGATCAGAAAGATTTAGATCTTTATGAATTACTTGGTAACACTTATTTTAGGGGATATAATTTTCCTAATGGTCAGGTAATTAGAGACACTACTTTTTCTTATACATTTAAATCAAAAAATATTATTGTCAATCAAAATGGCAATGAATTTTTTTATAAAATAAATGCCGACACATTGAATTTTTATTTTAAAAGAGATCCTAATAAACCTATAGCTAAATACTTTTCTAAGTATTCCCCACAGTATAAAACCATTATATTTAGAAATGTTGAATTTGAAAAAGACAAGTTTCAAGACCAATATTTTATAAAATCAGATTAAAATATTTTTTATTTCAATATAAATTAAGTACTTTTATTACTTGAAATTAAGTAAAGTAAATAATAAGTAAGTGTTAGGTGAACTGATAACCTCAAAAACAAGATTGCGCCTGTTGATCAAATTTTTTGTATCACAGGCCAATCGGGGTTATTTAAATGGTCTAGCCACTGAGATGGGCGAATCTACAAACGCCATCCGTAAAGAACTCAATCACCTGCACGACGCGGGTTACCTTCAAAAAGAAAAATCCAACAATAAAATACAATACAAAGCCAATACAAAGCATCCAATGTTCTCTGTGCTGCAAAAGGTAATTCTTAAGCACCTAGGTCTAGAAGACGCCGTAGAGATCGTTTTAGAGCGAATGGGAGACGTCGAGCAGATCATCCTCATTGGTAATTATGCTAAAGGCATAGATAGTGGTAAAATAGAAATAATCATAGTAGGTCAGGATTTAAATACCTCTTACGTTAAAAACCTTGAAGAAAAGCTTGAAAAGCTCATAAATAGAAAGGTTGCTTTCTTTTTATCTGCTAGTCACTCGCTAAGCGAGGATGAAATCATTTTATTTAATAAGAATGAGTAGTTCGGCTCTAAATCATAGTAGTCACCTACCTGCAGTAGTAAAAATTGATTAATCAAGTTTTTTCAAATGAGTAAACAAAAAGCCATCATCGTTTCAGGATACTTTAACCCCATTCATAAAGGACATCTAGAGTATTTTAATAATGCTAAGGCCATTGCCGATAAGCTTTTTGTGATAGTTAATAACGACCATCAAAGAGAGTTAAAGGGAAGTAGAGAGTTTCAGGATGAGAATGAGCGAATGATAATTGTTTCAAATATTAAAGCCGTCGACAAGGCAATTCTTTCTATTGATAAAGACAGAACCGTATGTTCCACTATTAAAATGATCGCTGAGCAGTATGGAGGAGAGTTTGAACTCGGTTTTGCAAATGGAGGGGATCAAAATAATGATACTATTCCAGAGAGGGCAGTTTGTGAAGAAATGAATGTATCGCTCATTGATGGGCTTGGAGATAAAATACAGTCCTCTAGTTGGCTGCTTAAAAAATTATAGATGTTAAGCACACTTAAAAAGGTAAATTTTTTAATTACTAAAAGGCAAAGGAAAGGGCTAGTCATTCTTACTTTATTACTTTTTGTTGGAATGGTTTTAGAAGTGTTTGGTCTTGGAATATTAATACCAGCAATTTCAATTCTTTTAGATCCTGAAATGATTGAAAAAACCCCTTTGATTTCATCTATAAAAAGCTTATTCCCAATTTTTTCTTATCAAAAATTTGTTATTTTCTTTCTTGGAGCAATTGTATTATTATATTTTATTAAATCTTTATTTCTATTGCTACTAACACACAAGCAAAATAGATTTTTGACTAATATAACTGCATATATATCCAATAAACTTTTTTCTTCTTATTTAACTAAACCATATAGCTTTCATTTAAATAGAAATGCTTCAGAACTAATTAAAAACATTCAAGTTGAGATGAATTTTTTAGGAGTTTTTTTTCTTTCGTTAATTACTATTTTTATTGAAGGAGGTTTTGTAATTTCTGTTTTAGCAACACTTATATTCATTGAGCCTATTGGTGCAATTTCGATTGGTTTATTTTATGGATTGTTATCAATTATTTTCTTACAATTCACAAAAAGAAAAATGAGTATGTGGGGAAAACTTAGACAAGAATTAGACACCCAAGTTTCAAAAATTGCCTTAGAGGGTTTAAGTGGAATAAAAGATTTATTAATACTTGGTAGAACCTCTTTTTTCATTGATGAGTATTTTAAGAAAAATTATTTAAAATCAAGGATAGTTTCCAACCAAGGAACTATTAGCCAGATCCCAAGATTTTATCTCGAATTAATATCTATAACTGGACTAGTAAGTTTCATTATTTTATTATTGTTTCAAGGAAAAGACACCTCTAGTTTATTCACTATATTAGGAGTTTTTGTTGCGGCTACTTTTAGAATGATTCCTTCATTGAATAGAATAATTACAGCTGTTCAGTCGTTTAAATATTACAGACCCGCTCTTGATGTTATATGCGAAGAATTAAAATTAGCAGATGAAAAAATCGAGTTGTTAAATGATTTAGAGTCGTATAGCTTTACAAATAAAATTCAATTCAAAAATGTTCACTTTTATTTTAATGAGAAAAATAAGATTTTAAATGGAATAAATTTTGTTGTTGAAAAGGGCAAAACAATTGGAATTATAGGTGAGTCTGGTTCTGGCAAAAGTACATTAGTAGATTTATTCATAGGCTTGCATAAACCTAAATCTGGAGAGATTATTATCGATGGTAACAGCGGATTGCAAATGAAACAAACATGGAGAAATAATATTGGCTATGTTTCTCAATCTATATATTTGACAGATGATACTATTGAGAACAATATCGCTTTAGGAGTTTTGGAAAGCGACATTAATAAAGATAAAATAATTGAAATATTAAATCAAGTTAGATTAGAAGATCTAACAAGAGAGCTCGAATTAGGAATTCATACAAAAGTGGGTGAAAGAGGAGTACAACTCTCAGGAGGCCAAAGGCAAAGAATTGGAATAGCCAGAGCATTGTATCATAATCCAGAAATTTTAATTTTAGATGAAGCAACTTCTGCTCTAGATTCTGAGACTGAAACGGAAGTGATGAAATCCTTAAATTATTTTAGAGGAAAAAAAACTATAATAATGATAGCACATCGCCTATCAACATTAAGTGAATGTGATGAAATATGGAAGATCGAAAATGGTGTAATTTCAAAATTATAATATCCAAAAATAAAATAAATGTACAACGGTAAGTCTATTTTAATAACGGGAGGAACGGGAAGTCTAGGTAAAGCACTGACTAAATACATAATAGAAAACTTTAAAGACATTAAAAAGTTAGTAATTTTATCTAGAGATGAACAAAAACAATTTGTAATGGCTCAAGAGTTTCCAGAGTCTAAATATCCATTTATGAGATATTTTATTGGAGATGTAAGAGATAAAGATAGATTGGTAAGAGCTTTTAAAGGAATTGATTTTATTATACACGCAGCAGCAATGAAACACGTGCATATAGCAGAATATAATCCTGACGAGTGCATTAAAACAAATGTTGGTGGTGCTCAGAATGTAGTTTCAGCTGCAATAGAATCTGGAGTATCTAGAGTTGTAGCTCTTTCTACTGATAAAGCATGTGCACCAATCAACCTTTACGGAGCTACTAAGTTAACTTCAGATAAATTATTTGTGGCAGCAAATACAATAAAAGGTGATAATCCAGTTGTGTTTTCTGTAGTTAGATACGGAAATGTAATGGGTTCTAACGGGTCGGTAATCCCTTTTTTTAAAAAAACAGCTGAGACAGGTATATTTCCGGTAACTCACCCTGCAATGACAAGGTTTAATATCTCTATTGAAGAGGGAGTGAAATTAGTTTTTTTCGCACTTGAGAATGCACTAGGAGGCGAATTATACGTCCCTAAAATTCCATCATACAGGATTTTAGATGTAGCAAAAGCTATTAATGAAAATTGTAAAGTTGAAATAATTGGAGTTAGACCTGGAGAAAAAATACATGAAGAGATGATTAGCAGCTCTGATTCGCTATACACATACGATATTGGAGATAAATATGTGATTTTACCATCTTTTTATAAAGATATTAAAGCATTTGCAAATAAGTTTAAAGCAGTTAAAGTAGAGGAAGGATTCACTTATAACTCAAAGGAGAATAAAATTTGGGAGACTGTAGAGACTCTTAAATCAAAAATCAAAAATATTTAATATGAGTTTTAAACGACAAATTATAGACTCTAAATCCTTAAATAAAATAACTTTTTATATTGGATTTTTAATTTTCAAACTAACAGGTAAGACTCCGTTTCAGTCTTATATGTCAATGATTAGATTGTATTGCATTACAAATGGAGAATTTTTAGATAGATTCAATAGAAAGTATTTATCAAATAATAATCAAATTAATTATAATGCTAAAAGCTCAATAATAAAGGAACTAAGTGAAAATAATAAAAAGGAGATTGCTGAAAACCTACAAGATGAAGGGTATGTAAAACTAGAGTTTTTATTAGAAGAAAGTATAGTATCTAAACTCACAGATGTTTCCTTAAATATAAAAGCGAATGTTAATAATGAATTAATGTATTTTGATCCACAAAATATTGTGTCAAATATTTACAGATTCCCAAAATCTGACCTTTTAAATCAAGATATTGTTCAACAATTAATAATGGATCCATTATTAATTGGTTTTGCTCAAGATTATTTTAATTGTCAACCAATATTTGATTACGCAGCTATGTGGTATTCCACAGATTTTAAAGGTGACATCTCTGATGATGCTGCTCAATTTTATCACTTTGATCTTGATAGGCCCAAGTGGCTAAAAATATTTTTCTATTTAAATGATGTAGATGATAATAACGGCCCTCATTGCTATATCTCTAAATCTCATAAATCATTTTCTAAGCCAATGGAGTTATTGAAGCGAGGTTATTCAAGAATAGCAGATTCTGAAATTAGAAAATTTTATTCTGAAGATAGGTTCAAGGAGGTTAAAGGACAGGCAGGAACTATAATTTTAGGTGACACAATTAGTTGGCATAAAGGTAAGCCTATTAAAAAGGGGAATCGTTTAATTTTTCAAATTCAATTTACTTCTTCATTATTTGGAAAAATACCAAAATCAAAAATATCTAATTATTCAAAAGACTTCTATAATTTTTATTTGAACAATAAAAATTACATGAAAAATATCGAATTTTAATTTTTCAAAAGCTAAAATAAATATTAGAAGTTTGTCTTTAATATTAAAAGAACTAGAAAACGACTCCCGTATTAAAATTGATAAGACATATAAGATGCTTTCTAATTTAAAGACCTTTTTCAATCACTTTTAATTCACTATCAATTAAAATTAAACAAAACACCCTTAAAAAGATGAATTTAGTAAATTTTAAACAAAACGTATATAGGTTTTTAGCTAAAAATAGTTTTACTAATAAGCTTCATCACGACAGATATTGGGGTAAACTTTTAAAATATTTAAGAAAATATGAAAATGAAACACAAAAATTTATCTGGGAAGACTTATATAGGTTTGCGCTTGGACGTCCAGAAGTTTTTAAACATTTTTTAAATGGAAAAATTATTAACTCAGACTTTGATCAATATGTGAAAGCTAAATATGAAGATTTAATCCAATTTATTTCACAAATCGAAAATCATGAAGATTATAATATATTAGAACTTGGAAGCGGGTGGGGAAAAAATTTAATTTACTTATCTGAAACTTTTAAAAAAAATAAATTTATTGCTGCTGAATTATCTATTTCTGGAAGAAAAATAACTGATTTTTTTAGCACTAAATTTAATTTGCAAATTTCCTCAATTCAATTTAATTATAAATCACACAAAAGGTTTATCAGAAAATGGTCAAAGAATAATTCAGGTCCAGTTATTATTATTACATCTTTTTCAATTGAGCAAGTGCCTCTATTAAATAAAAAGTTTTTTCTCGACTTACTAAATTGTCACAATAAAATAATAGCTTATCATATTGAACCAATTGCATTTCAAGTTCAAGAAAGAGATTTTCCATTTAAAGATTTTTATACTGAACATTATAATAGAAATTTTTATTCAATATTAAAGGAACTGGAAGACGAATCTCTTATTAAAATAATTAAAATATATGTTCCAGCATTTGGACATTCTGATAATACTACTAGTAAAGAAACTATTGTAATTCAGTGGGAAAAATTATAGAATTAGGGGGGGGTTTAATTAAAATATTAAAACATAACTAATACACTTTTAGTGAATATATTATTTCACTAAAATATTAAGATAATGAAAAACTTATATAATAAACATTCAATTTGATCCAAGTGATAGATAAAATAAAAGTTTGGTGTCTATCTTCAAAAGAAAAGACTTTTATAAAAAATCAAAAAAATAGAG
>Ga0209534_10005962_pt1 | contig 10697 bp, 12 predicted proteins | sample COG_07_FD_184751 | JGI IMG/M metagenome (GOLD analysis project Ga0209534, IMG submission 184751) | Pelagic Microbial community sample from North Sea - COGITO 998_met_07 (SPAdes) (version 2) | ecosystem: Environmental > Aquatic > Marine > Neritic zone/Coastal water | place: Helgoland, sampling... | reverse complement strand
TGACCTTAAAAAACTACTTGATGCAGGCGTTTTAACAAAAGAAGAGTTTGATAAAGAGAAAAAGAAAATACTCAATCAATAAGCAGTAACTAACCTCCCTTTGCTTTCTTAACTAAGCCAACTTTTTCTTAATTTTATGGTTTAAAATTTATGAAATGAAAAAACTAATAGTATTTATGTTCTCAGTAGTGTTATTGGGAAGTTGTGGCTCTGAATCTACTGAAACAGTCCAGGAAAATAAATACGAAGTTTTAATTGAGAACTCTTGTGGTTTTGATAAAGACGTAATCAATAAGAAGGTCTATGCTTTTGCATCTGATATTGATGCTGACAACGCATTAGAGAAGATTATGAAACTAACTGGTCTTCCTCCTAACTTTGAAATAAAATCTGCCAATGTAGATAACGCCTGTGCAGTAGTGGAGTGTGATGATAAAGGAGGATGTAAAAGAATTATTTATTATAATCAGGAGTTCATAGAGAAAATGAATGATGCTACTAATACTGATTATACAGAACTTGCTATTCTTGCTCACGAAATAGGACATCATTTATCTGGACATACCATTGCAGAACCTAAAAACAGACACGAAGAAGAGTTAGAAGCAGATAAGTTTGCTGGTTTTATTTTACATCAACTTGGTGCGTCAATTGAAACTGCTAAGAATGTATTCTCATATTCACCTGAAGAAGGAAGCCAAACACATCCTCCTAAAGTTGCAAGAATTGCTGCTATTACTAATGGATGGTATGATTCAAAAAGAAAAGGAAACTCTATTTCGGGAAGTGGTACAATAAATGAAAAGACTGATTTCGAAAACTTAAGAACATATAATTATGATGATAATGAAATTTATATAGAATATAACACCTCTTCATCGTCTTCAAAATTAGACAAATATTGTGACGATTTTAGCGATTGGTGGAACGTAAGAAAATCAAAGCCAGGAATTATTGAAGAGGCTATTTTTAATAATCATACATATTATGACCAAAGGACTATGAAACTTTTAAATGGAAGGATAGTTGAATTTTATGAAAACGGAAAACAAAGATTTAATTTTTATGTTATCAATGGGAAAGTAAATGGAAAAGTAATTTGGTGGGGTTGGGATGGTGAAAAAGTTTTTATAGAATGTAATCTATCAAATGGCTTATTTGATGGTTTATTTATAGAAAATGGAACGGTAAATCCCTACAAATCATTATGGAGTAAAGGTGATTTAATTTGGAATAAACATTATGAAAATATGTACTATCACGGATATTATCCAAACGAATATGCTAATAAAAAGTATAGTAGTTATCGAAATTATTCAAAAGAATACCCTGATTCAGAAACATATAAAATTCTTAACTGGGAAGTCAGTTATGAATATAATGAGCAGAAGCTTATGAAAAAAGCAGTTAATATCGATTATAATGATAAAAATGGATATGTCAAAAAAAGTAAAAAGCCTTTCAGAAAAAGTGTATTCGAAATAAAGGATTCTATTGGAATAGAAAAAATATACGATTATAATTTTGAAGATGAGTTGATATATCCATTAGTTGAATTACATACAATTCTTGAATACTTTGAACACTCTAAAGAAAAATATTTTGAAGACGAAAGTTGGAAGCTTGTTCTTAGAAAAATGGGTTTAGGCTTATTTAACCATAGGCACTATAAATGGTTTAAAATAAAAAAAATGGAATGGATTGAGTATAATGAACTTGGTGAAATTACATCAAGAACAAAAAGTGATGAATACAGAAAAAGTAGAGGATATAAACCTAAAGATAAAACTGAATCACCTCTTCCACTACCAGTTGCAGACTCAACAATGGAAGAATAAATTACTTAACCTCCCTTTGCTTTCTTAACTAAGTCAAGTTTTCTTCTCTTTCACTTTTTTCTCTCATATGTTTACACCATTCTCTAAAATCTAACTCGTGAGGATTCTTTAGTAAGTCAGGGTCTAAACCAAACTTTTTATAAATACCTTCTGCAACAGGTTCATCTGTAAACACTGGTGTTTCTTGTTGTAAATCTTCAGTTGCTGTTGCTTTTGGTAATACATAAGAAGCTAACTTTATTCTAAGCTCCATTCTACCATTTACATCAAGTTCTTTGTAGTCATTTAGAAACTCTGCTTCATTAAATAAAACACTTTTCAAAAAGTCCTTTGATGTCTTTGTCAATTTATTTTGACTACCAGCTGGACGACCTTTTCCGTACGTGTTTCCTTTTGTAAACATTTATTATATTTGTGTTATATGATGTTAATTCTTTTTTTTTCACTGTTAATTCCTTTACTTTTTTGGAAGTATAGCTTTAAAGTTGCAATTGTTGTTTCGTCAGTAATGATATTTTTAACGTTTGCTTTTATTGCTGTTATGTCTAATAATACTGGTATTTCTTCTTATTATGTTTGGGCAATTATATTTTCATATGTTGTCTCTTTTATTGTAGCTCTTTTAATTACAGAGTCAGGAAAAGAACTTAAAAGCAATAGTTTAAAATTAGCTGGACAAATCTTAATCTCACTTAACATTGTTTCTTTTGTTGCTGGAATTTCATTTTTTATTTACATTACTGAAATTTTTAAAAATCTCTTGTAAGCTATTTCCTTTTGTAAACATTTATTTTATTATTACCGTTTTATTGTACTGTTTTGTGATTCGTGTTTCACACGATCACTAAAACAAAACACCTACTAACTATTAGCTTTCTTCTTTGTCTATATGTTCTCTTATTACGTCTCTACAATATGTAGAAACAGAGCAGAAACTATCGTCTGCTAATTCTTGTAGTTTGTCTCTGTCTTGTCGGTGTAGCCTAAAAGCTACTGGCACATCTAATCTTATCATTGTTATTTAGTGTTATTTTAACTTAGTTTTTTGAGTCTTCATTCTTTCGTGTCTAATTGCAAATAATGATTTTCCAGTTCTTCGCATCTCGTATCTATCGACTATTAACTCCAATCTCCTTTGTAGTTGTTCTGTTGAGTGATTCATTTGTAAACATTTTTTATATAGTTAGTGTTCCCTTAGGGTTCTATATAAAGAACGTAAAAAAACCCCTTCCGTTATGCTTTGGGGAAGAGGTCTGTAAACATCTGTAAACATTTGTAAACACTTACTTAATTTAATTTCTTAATTTTGAATATGGGTAAAGAAGAAAAACGTAGACAGATATCTAAACAAGAAAAAAAAGCTATAGGGTTTCTTGTTTTATGTGTTTTAGGTGGAGGGTTAGTTGGATTAATATCAAATGAAATTCCCATTATTGATAAAGTTGTAGGGGCAATAGGTTCTTTAATACTTTTATTTCTTTTCGGTTTTTTTGTTTTACTGTTTATTGGTAAAAATGCCAAAACGATTTCTAAAATATTTGGACAAAAAGGTGCAGATAGCAACTTCTACTGGGGGAAATGCACATACTGTTTAAAAAAAGTATCAAGATTAGCGACCAAGTGCCCCCATTGTACTGCTGACCTTCCAAACCCATTTGAGAAATAATGCTTTAGTACTTAATTTTTCAACCTTAAATAAAAGTCTGCTATATCGTCTCCCTTTTCAATGTGTCCAGATTCAAACCAGATTTCACACTCTTTAGATATTTTAAAAATATTAGTAGGGTGTAACTGCTCGAGTCTCTCCAGCTTTTCAGTCCAAAGTTTATACTTTCCTTCGTCTGGAAATAGATGTATTTCTCTATACTTTATATAGTCAAATTTATGACTGCTTAGACCATTAGAACCACCACAAGCAAGCCAAAGATAGTTAGGGTTAAATACAGACATTAAACACGCTGTTTTTTCACTCTCAACAATTGCTATTGGTTTGTCTTTATGTCTATCACTATCGACTAATTGACCACCGAAAAAGCACATTTTGTGTCTTGGTTTTCTTTTGTCATAAAATATCAAAGAACCTCTCTTTCCAGTCATTCGGTCATAGTCCATAGTCTTTAAATTAACTATGTTGTTATTGTGGTCTATATAAGGAAATATTACTGTGAAATTGTCTCCAGTACCCAACAAGTAGTCTTGTAAAATATAGTGTGTTTCTTGAACTCCAAGAACTCTACACAAGAAGTCTACAAACCTATTATTGTCGTTTAAATGATAGTCATACATTAAAGGTTTATAATATTCCCAGCTTATAAACTCTGGCTTTGGTTCTGGCTTTATCTCCATCTTTATTGGAGTCCAGTCTATTGCTGGTTTGTTATCTGGTTTTATCAACTTTGCACAACTATGACAGTAGCCGAATTTCTCAGCATTTTTAAAAGGAACGAACTTTCCATCTGCATTGCTTTTTCCACAAGGGCAGTATTTGACCTTTCGTCTGTTTATGCTATCTAATTTTAGTTCCATCACGCTACCTTTTTATATTGTGAATGACCTAACTTTTTAAACATTGTTTCGTCCTTTAAATAGGTATATATAGACCTTTCTCCGATTCCTATTTCATTGCCTATTTTAACTGCATCAATAGTTTTAAATGTTTCTGGTAAACTATCATTAAATAGAGATTTTTTATAATTCTCTGACTTAGATTCTTTTTCGAAACTGTTGTATATTTTTAAAGTGTTTTCTCTAAAATATTCAGTCAATTTAATAGCTCCTTTTACGGCTCGAACACTTATTTCAGTCTTAGAGCTTTCCTCACAAGACCAGAACGCAACTTCCAGAATTAAAGCAAACTTCTTGCAATAGGTCTGCATTTTCTTTTGAAACTTCCCTAAGATTTTGCTATTCTTTTTATTTATTAAGTCTGCATTCTCTCTCTGCCATTTCAAGTAGATGTCTTTTGCTTTTGGATTGTATTTTAATACTATAGTTTCGCTTTCAATATCAAATGGTATATCAAGAACTTTCTCTATGATTTTGCACCAATTATCAATGGTTTGAATTTTTATTTCGTTGTCATCTTCATAAGGAAACCCATTATATTTTGGTATAGTGTAAAGCCACCTTTCAAAAAATCCATTGTGCTTGCTGTCGCCCTTTAGCATTTTATATGTCATCTCGGATTGAGTTGCTCCAAGTATTGAAACATACTGTTCAAAATAACCAAGAGGTTCGCTATCTTTTACCCTATCAACTCTATAACCTTTATTGCTCCAATTACTTAACCAATAAGGAAAATCGTCTCCACCATTATATTTATTTAAGTTGCCTAAGAACTGCATAAGCTCCTCACTATAATACCCAAGTCCTCTGGGGTTTTCGCTGTGGATTTTAGGAACTTTTTCAATAGTTACATTATTGATTAAAATTCGAGATTCAATAGGGGGTTGCCCTTTATCAATGATAGTTTCGTCTTTTAAAATACTTTGATAATTTCTACTTTCTTGTAAATATTCTGCCTGAGATTTAATATCTCGTGTTTTAAGTGGTTCTAATATCCATTCCATCGGATGTGTCTTATTGTCTCCAGCTTGACCACATAGAACGATATAAACTAAAGCAGACTCTTTCCAATCTCTTTTAAATTCAAGTTTGTGAGTGTTGCCAATAGCAGTAGAAAAGGCAAAAAGCATAGATACCGAAGTATTATCAACTTGAAAACCCATATTATCCCTTAAATCAATGATAATATCTTGAATTGACTTTGGAAAAACATCAACTGGAAAATCTGTGTCATCTAATACTATCCTTGTATTAGTATTGACTCCCTCTTTAAAAATCTCAGAGTTTTTATAAGGAGCTTCCATTAAGAAATAATATTTCCTTTGTTGTCAATAGTATAATTGATCGGACTAGAGTCCGACTCAATTCTATATTTCTCCATAACCTCTGCAACTTCACTAAGTTTAAATTTCAATGAAGCATTTTTCCCAGTTTTAATATGAGGGAGAAACTTCTCTTTACATTTAAGATAAACCCAGCGTGGAGACTCGTTGCAAAATTTGGCAACTTCTGGCACTCCTACAAACTGCTCTGGCTTTGGTTTTACTGTTTCTTTGATTATTGTCTCAAGAATTGTCTTCACTCTTGAAAGTAGTTCCTCAGGTGTAACCCCAGAAACTTTTGTTTCATTATTCATTTTATTTGTGTTACTATTATTAAATAGAAACCCCCTTGTGAATAACAAATCGACAGATTTTTATAATTATATATTTATAAATTTCTATCTTTACAATTAATTATAAAGTGGTCGTCCAAGATACTTTTAATTAACTGATTTGGGAATTTTCATTAGAGGGTTCCCTTTTCTTTTATCTATAATTTAATGAGCATAGATATTGACTCAATGCGTTTGGATATAACTATCCTTAGTGTGATTAGAATTTACGTTTTGGGTGCGTGTCTTAGGTATCAATAAGACATTACAAATTTTATAATAATTGCAGATTCTTACAAATTTAATCACCTAACATTTTTAATAGTTTTTAACAAATAAAAACGAAAACTTGTTATTTCATTGATTGTCAAATATTCACTTATTAAAAAGTGGCAGTTAAAAACAACTTTATTTGGATTTTTTTTAATTAGCCAAATTTTATTCCAGTATTTCAAAGAACTGCAAACTGCAAACTGCAATTTAAGTTTCGTTTAATTTCTTATAAAGGTCTTTCACCTTTTGAGTCTGATTTAATCTCTTTATATATATTTTGGTTGTAGTGTCTTTTGAGTGAGTTCCAAGAGTCTCGTTGATTTCGTTTGCACTTGCGTGCTTACTTAGATTGGTAAAAGCAGAAACTCTCGCACTCATAAAAGAGAAATTATCACTAAGACCAATTTTCTTTCTAAGTTTCTTAAACTGTCTGCCAAAGTGGTCTGATAGTTTCTTTTTAGTTTCGAATTGTTTTTGAAAATTAAATACAAACTCTTTTTTTCCTTTGTGTCGTTCAATAATTTCTAAATGTGTGTCTGTGATTTCAATAGGTTTTGCAATTTGCCTTCTTTGTTTCTTAGTTTTTTTACGATAATAATATCCTATTCTTTTATCAAGGTCTAAATCCTTCCATTTAAGACTATACATATCTGTTGCATTCATTCCAACAGAGTAGTAGCTAAATAACCAAATATCTTTGGCTCTTTGCTCGTTCTCTGTTTCTGGAGTGTAGTTCATAAATAGCTCCCTTTCTTCGTCTTCTACATATTTTGCGACTGGCTTATCGTTATCCTCCTTAATTATATAACCCTCTGGGTTTTCGTTTTCCAAATAAAAAGGAAAGTTTGATTGGTTAAAACTGCACTCTGGAGAGCTTATAGCAAGTTTTATAATGCTCCTTATGTTCTGAGAATATCCAATCTGAGTTGTGAAAGTGTGTCCTTTTGTTTCCAAACACCAAGTTTCCCAATCATTTAAAAATTTAGGAGTGATTTCGTATAATGATATTTCTTTTTGTGGTGTTGCATCTGGTTTTTTCCTATTGAAATATTGATTTATCTTTTTATAAGAAGATTCAATTCTCACTTTTTGAGATTCTGAAATATCTCTTTTGTTGTAATTAATAACCCAATCACTTAATAAATTAGAACCAATTACAAAACCCTTATTTGCTTTTAACTGGTCGAAAGTTCTAATTTCTGGAGTTTCTGCATCTCTCCATTCTCTTAACTCTCTGTCAATCTGTTCTTTTAAGATTTGATTTTCTTCTTTGTTGGCTATAGCTCCGATACTATCTTGAAAAGATTTCTTAGCTCTGATTCTTTTAGCTACAAAGGATGGATATAAGGCATTAAATATTTCTTCCTTAATATATATACCAGTCTTTGCAAGTTTAGGTTTGCTGCTATCGTGTTTAGCAGTAATTCTCACTTTGACCTCGAATTTCCCTATAAAATCTGGATTACTATTTATATAGCGAGTATCTAAGTATAGTCTAAATGTGAAACTACTATTTACATTTTGCATAATGCAAATATAATTGTTTGCACAAATTTTGCACAAATAATCTGCAAAAATCTATCAACATTTGCACGTCAATATATAAATATAAAGAGATTACAGAGGGAAGTTTGTTATTAAGTGTTATTAAGTGAAGGGGGGTACGCTTGTCTGTCAAGCAAGCACTCTAAACCAACTGAGCTAATTGCCCATTAACTGAAAATCAATGAGTTACACAATATATGTAAGAACTTAAAAAAAGCGATTTGCACAATTTTTGCACAATTGATGTGTTTTTTGTGTCAATCTTTATCCAAATATACGATTTGCACTTTGCACTTTGCACTTTCAAAATGATTTTATTTTCTTAACTAAGTTAACTTTTTCTTACTTTAATGGTTTAAAACTTATATGATGAAATTGTTAAATCTCAAACTAATAACATTTACAATATTATTTTTCACCTCATTCAATCCAATATTTTCTCAGGAATCTTATGTAGATAACAAGAGTTCTAAAATATTTATACTTCAAGGAAATACAATAGTCTACGATGGATATCCTAAAACTTTAAGGGAAGCAAAAATAATCTCTAAAGAGTTTTCAAGCTCTTTTAGTCATTTTGAAAGAGCAAAAATAATCAGAGGATGGAATATAGTTTGGGGACTTGCTGGGGGTTATGAAGCCCTTGCAGGAACAATAAACCTTCTAAGTGGTTATGGAATTGGATTTTTAGATATGGCTATTGGTGGAGGACTAATTGCATTAGTAATTAATAGAGAAAAAAAATTTAATAGAGAAATTCAATTAGGTATAGAATCTTTTAACAAGCAAAGATTAAAAGAAGTTCCTAAGCCAATTCTTTATAATAAGAAAGTTAAGAAAGAAACCCTTAACAAGGATAAAACACAACAGTTATTTGACCTTAAAAAACTACTTGATGCAGGCGTTTTAACAAAAGAAGAGTTTGATAAAGAGAAAAAGAAAATACTCAATCAATAAGCAGTAACTAACCTCCCTTTGCTTTCTTAACTAAGCCAACTTTTTATTACTTTAATGGTCTAAAACATATAAAATGAAGAAGGTGTTATTCTTGCTTGTTTTATTAACCCCACTGATAAATTTTGCTCAGTGTGAAGTTTATGGAAATATTCAAGTTGTTACATTTGGAGAAGATTATACGGTTAAAGTTGTTGAAATTGGAGAAGACCTTACAGTTAAACAGGTAAGTGATTTAGAAACAGCTGACGAAAAAGGTAAATGGAATTTCGTAGGACAATTAGGACAAATTGACTACAAAATCAAGTTTGTTGAATTTGGAGAAGATTTTACAATCAAGTATGATAATTTTATCTGGGGTTGTAGTGGAAGAAGTAGAGGGGGGAGGATTGATTCTCGAAAATATATTAAAGACCCAAGAGGAGAACGAGCTGCTGAAAATCTTGAAAATTTTTACAATAATCATTCTCAAACTATTGTAGATGGAATTGCAGCAGCTGGAAAAATAATGGAAGAATCAAGAAAAAATAAAGCTAATAATGAAGTTGTAACACGTAATTCAAGTGAGAAAAAAGCCAAAAGAAAGAGAAGGTGGAAAACATTTTTTATCATTTGGGGGTCTCTTACTTTGTTAAGTATTATTGCTTCTTAAAATTAAATAAATAACTAACCTCCCTCTACTTTCTTAACTAAGTCAACTTTTTCTTACTTTAATGGTTTAAAACTTATAAAATGAAGAAGGTATTATTCTTATTGATGTTTCCAGTATTATGTTTTGGGCAAGGAGGTTATTACAATTCAAATAAAAGTGATGTCTCAAAATTATGTGATTTTTACAGAGGCAACAGCTTTATGTCAAACACAGCTGCGGATGATGCATTAAATAAGATATTAAATGTGACTGGGATTTCTAAAAGGTTTGTTTTATTTCCCTGTAACAATATTGACAATTGTCTTGCTACATCATTTAAAGGAGTTAGATATATTCTTTATGACCCTTATTTTATGCAAGAAATTGCTGATAATACAGACTCTTGGTCTAAAATATCTATTCTCGCACACGAAATAGGACATCACGTAAATGGCCATAGCATTGATTTGCTTTCTATCTCTACAGGTCATATAGACGCCCCATCTTTAACAGAAAGCAGACAAATGGAAATTGAAGCTGATGAGTTCTCTGGTTTTGTTATGCAGAAATTAGGCGCATCATTGTCTCAAGCACAAGCAGCAATGAATAAATATGCTTCAACTGGTGATGATAGTTACAATACACACCCGTCAAAATATAAAAGATTATCTGCAATAGAAAGAGGCTATAAAAGGGCAAGAAATGAAGTAGATAATAATTCTAATTATTCAAATAATGCAAATAATAATAAAATAGATTACCTAAATAGAGCAAAAACTAAAGTTGATTTGGAAGACTATGATGGAGCTATCCTTATTATTTCTAATCATATCAAATTGAACAATCAAGATGCAGAGGCATATTTATCAAGAGGTTTTGTTAAGTGGAAAAAAGCTTGTAGCATATTAAAAAAAGAACATAATATTGATATAACATCAGATGTAAACTTAAAGTATGCTTATGGAAAGAAACCATTCACAACTAATAATAATAGAATTAGAGAAATCTGTGAAATTTATAATTTGGAATTACCAGACTTTTGTGCAGATTTTTCAAAAGGATGCACTTTAAAGGGGGATTGTGATTATTGGAAAAAATACTGTAAATAACTAACCTCCCTTTGCTTTCTCAACTAATTCAACTTTTTCTTAATTTTATGGTTTAAAATTTATGAAATGAAAAAACTAATAGTATTTATGTTCTCAGTAGTGTTATTGGGAAGTTGTGGCTCTGAATC
>Ga0209534_10005953_pt1 | contig 10704 bp, 8 predicted proteins | sample COG_07_FD_184751 | JGI IMG/M metagenome (GOLD analysis project Ga0209534, IMG submission 184751) | Pelagic Microbial community sample from North Sea - COGITO 998_met_07 (SPAdes) (version 2) | ecosystem: Environmental > Aquatic > Marine > Neritic zone/Coastal water | place: Helgoland, sampling... | reverse complement strand
CGCAAGATTCTTTCCATGTTTTATATCGGCAGGAGGTTTCAATGTACAGTATGTGATTTTGAAATGTCTCGGTTTATAACTTCAGAAAAAGGAGATAAACTATGTCCAAAATGCGGAAGCCTCTCAAGAACTAGAAGGCTTTGGGTGCTCCTAAAACCAAAACTCAATAAAACGAAAATACTTCATTTTTCACCCTCAAAAAGTATACGAACCCGGTTAGCGTCTTTGACTAACATCACTTACATTACAACAGATTATGCTGGTGAATTTGAAGCAATGAAGTGCTTAAATATTGAGGCTATAGATGAACCCGACAATCAATATGATATTATTATTTGTTATCACGTTCTTGAACATATCGAAAACGACCAAAAGGCTATGAAAGAACTGTATCGTATTACAAAGCCTGGTGGAATTTGTATTATTCAAACACCTTTTAAAGAGGGAGAAATTTATGAAGACAGTTCTCTCAGAACTGAACAAGAAAGACTACTCCATTTTGGCCAAGAAGATCATGTTCGAATTTACTCCGTTGAAGGTTTAATAAATCGGCTGTCAGTAGCTGGATTCCAAACAACAACAAAAACTTACGAAGAGCATTCAGACCACAAAAATGGATTTAGTCCAATTGAAAGTATTATAATCGCTGAAAAACGTATCTAAGTAATATAAGAGGTTATTGAGCATAAAAAAAGCCTCGCTATGCGAGGCTTTTTTTACTTATACTTGATTAATTATGCTTCAAAAGGCACAACAGACACATAGGACTTATTGTCTTTCTTTTTTGCAAATTTCACAAGTCCATCCACTTTTGCGTGAAGGGTATGATCTTTTCCAGCATACACATTCTCTCCAGGATTATGTGCAGTACCGCGTTGTCTTACGATAATGTTTCCAGCAATTGCTGCTTGACCACCAAATATCTTTACGCCTAGACGTTTTGATTCTGATTCTCTACCGTTTTTCGAACTTCCGACTCCTTTTTTATGTGCCATTTTATTTCGATTTTAATGTGTTATATATTCTAGCTTAAAGCTGAAATTAAATCTGATTTTTTCATTGCTGAAATTCCAGAAATTCCTTTTGCTTTTGCTAATTCTTTTAATTGTGCAACAGTCATTGCAGATAAATCTTGAGCAGCTTCGGCTTTTGGTGCCGCAGCTTTTGCAGCTGGCTTAGATACTTCTTTCTTAGCAGCTGGTTTTGCTTCTACTTTAGCGGCAGCCTTTGCGGGTGCAGCTTTTTTAGTACCAGAAGCAGCGATGCTTTCGATTTGGATTTCAGTTAAAGCTTGACGGTGGCCATTTTTAACTCTGTATCCTTTACGTCGTTTCTTTTTGAATACGATTACTTTGTCACCTTTAAGGTGCTTTAAGACTTTAGCTCCAACAGAAGCGCCGTCTATAGCTGGGGCGCCAACAGTAACTTTGCTATCATTTGCCAAAAGAAGTACATTGTCAAAAGTGACTTTTTTTCCTTCTTCTGTTTGCAAACGATGAACAAAGACCTTTTGGTCTTTTTCAACTTTGAATTGTTGCCCTGCTATCTCTACAATTGCGTACATAGCGTAACGTTTTTATTAAATTAGTTTTTATTAATTCACCTTAACAAATATTAAGGCGGGTGCAAATATAATTCTATTATCTGAATCTGCAAATAATTTTCAATTTATACGCTTATAAACTTCGTTTTAATTTTGGCTTTTAAAAAAAACTTTATTTTGAGGTATAATAATGTAACAAAATAAGATTTAAAACGTCTTACTTATTGTAATAAATAAAAACTAACTCATGAAAAAATGTTTATTGTCTTTAGCGGCTTTGTTTGGGATGGCCTTTACAGTCTCAGCACAAGAAGTTAAATTTGAAGAATACGATTTAAGTAACGGCATGCATGTTATTCTACATCAAGATAATTCTGCACCAGTTGTAACTACTTCTGTAATGTACCATGTAGGTGCAAAAGATGAAAACCCAGAACGCACGGGATTTGCTCACTTTTTTGAACACCTCTTATTTGAGGGCACCAAAAACATTCCAAAAGGCGAATGGTTTACTATTGTTACTTCTGCTGGAGGCAGTAATAACGCCAACACAACCGACGACAGAACCTATTATTATGAAGTATTTCCTTCAAATAATGTAGAACTTGGATTGTGGATGGAATCTGAACGTTTACTTCACCCAGTTATTAACCAGGACGGAGTTGATACACAAAATGAAGTTGTAAAAGAAGAAAAAAGACTGCGAGTTGACAATAGTCCTTATGGCAAGTTTTTGGAGAACATTAAACTTCATATGTTTAAAAAACACCCCTATAAAGGAACTACCATAGGTAAAATGGCACATTTAGATGCTGCAACTCTTGAAGAGTTTCAAGCCTTCAATAAAAAATTCTATGTGCCAAACAATGCCGTTTTAGTTGTTGCAGGAGATATTGATGTTCCTGCGGTCAAAGGGATGATTGAAGATTATTTTGGACCAATACCAAGAGGCGAAGATATTGTCAGAAACTTCCCAAAGGAGGATCCTATCACAGCACCAATACGTGCAAAAGCATATGACTCAAACATTCAAATCCCTGCAATCATGGCAGCTTACAGAACTCCATCATTTAAGGAAAGAGACGCTTATGTATTGAGCATGATTTCAACCTATTTAAGTGATGGAAAAACATCTAAGCTTTATAAAAAGATTGTGGATGATAAAAAAATGGCGCTTCAAGTGGGAGCTCTTGATTTTAGTCAAGAAGATTATGGCACCTATATCCTTTACGGATTGCCTTTAGGCGATGTTGCTTTAGACGATCTTATTGTTGAAATGGATGAAGAAATTGCAAAGCTTCAAGGTGAGCTTATTTCTGAAAGAGACTATCAAAAAATTCAAAATAAATTTGAAAACAACTTTGTAAATTCAAACTCAAGTATTGAGGGAATTGCAAATTCATTGGCGCGTTACCATATGCTCTATGGCGATGTTAACTTAATTAATAATGAGATTGACATCTACCGTTCGATCACTCGCGAAGAAATTAAAACAGTAGCCAATAAATATTTGAACCCAAACCAACGCTTGATATTAGAATATTTACCAGAATCCGATCAGGAATAACAACTAAAAAGATCTTAATATGAAAACTAAATTATATATCGTAATTGCCGTGTTTTTTATGGCTCTAGGAGTAAATGCTCAGATTGACCGCTCACAGCAACCAAAACCTGGCCCAGCTCCAATAATTGCATTGGAAAAGCCACAAGAATTTGAATTAAAAAATGGACTTAAAATTTTGGTTGTTGAAAACCATAAACTTCCAAGAGTATCTTTTAATTTAGCCTTTGATAGAGAACCTATAGTAGAAGGAGAAAAAGCAGGGGTCACCTCACTTTTAGGTGCTATGTTAGCAAACGGCACCACTTCGATTTCTAAAGACGATTTTAACGAAGAGATTGACTTTTTAGGCGCACGATTAAACATCGGTTTTGGTGGTGGTTCTGCAAGTTCGCTGACAAAATACAGTGATCGTATTTTGGAGTTATTAGCAGATGCAGCCATAAATCCATTGCTTACTGAAGACGAATTTCAAAAAGAAAAAGACAAACTGCTAGAAGGAATCAAAGCAGATGCTAAAAGTGTTGATGCCATCGCAGGTCGAGTTGGCGGTGCATTAGCATATGGCACAGAACATCCTTATGGTGAATTTTTAACTGAAGAAACGGTTAATAAAGTTACGCTTGCAGATGTAAAAGCCTATTACCAAAAGTACTTCAACCCTAACAATACGTATTTAGTAGTCATTGGAGATGTTGACACAAAATCCATTGTAAAGAATGTTAAAAAGCAATTTAAAAACTGGAAAAAAGCAGCAGCCTTAACAACAGCAATGGTTGAAGCTAATGAAAATCCAAAAGCTCTTGAAATTAATTTTATTGATATGCCCAATGCGGTACAATCAAACATTTCTTTGACAAGTACAGTAAAGTTAAAAATGAGTGATCCTGATTATCACGCAGTTCTTATTGCAAATAAAATTTTAGGTGGTGGATTTAATAGCTACTTAAATATGAACCTCCGTGAAGAACATGGCTACACCTATGGTGCACGATCATCTGTAGGTACAGATAAGTACATTTCGCGTTTCAGAGCAGGAGCAGCCGTTAGAAATGCGGTTACGGACAGTGCCGTTGTTGAAACTATAAAAGAGATCAAACGCTTTCAGACTGAGCCTGTAGAAGCTGATGCCTTGGCAAATGCTAAAGCAAAGTATGTGGGCGATTTTGTACTGGCATTAGAAAGACCAAGCACCATCGCACAATATGCAATCAATACAAAAATCAACGAATTGCCTGACGATTTTTATGCCACTTATTTAGAAAAAATAAACGCCGTATCTATTGAAGATGTTATGCGTGTGGCCAACCGCTATTTTACAGCTGACAATGCTCGTATAATTGTGGTAGGAAAAGGAAGTGAAGTTATTGAAAACCTTGAAAAAACAGGTATTCCAATCAACTACTTTGACACCTTTGCTAACCCCGTTGAAAAACCTGAATTTTCTAAACCAATTCCTGCAGGCGTTACTGCAGCCTCAGTACTCAGCAGCTACATCACTGCAATCGGGGGGCTTGAAGCAGTCAATGCTGTAAATTCTGTTATGGTTTCTTCGAATGTTACAATAGAGGGTATGCCTTTTACACCAACAGCCGTCCTAAAAAGTATGACCCCTAATATGTCATCGATGGAAATGTCTATTGAAGGCATGGGAACGGTGATGAAGCAAAAATTTAATGGTACGGATGGTTACGCCGAACAACAAGGGCGAAAAATGCCAATGTCCGAAGATGAGCTTGCGGAAAAATTAGAAGAAAAAGGCTTATTTCCAGAAACGTATTTAGACGCAAGCACACTTGAACTCGTTAGTTTGACTGCTATTGATGGCGTGGATGTTTACAAAATAAAAGTAAAAGAAGCCTCGTTCCGTTACTATGATGCCACAACAGGATTATTGCTAAGAACTGAAAAAACACAAGAAGCGCAAGGACAACAAATAACGTCTATTCAAGAGTACTCCGATTACAAGGAAGTGAATGGGGTATTATTTCCTTTCGTTCAAAAAATAACTGCTGGCCCTCAAGTGATTGGGATGGCTGCAAGTGAGATTGTTATTAACGAAGGGGTTTCTGAAGAAGACTTCAACTAACATAACATTCCTTACATTTAAAAAACCGAGGCATTAGCTTCGGTTTTTTTTTGCTTTTTTATTGGCTAAATAAACCCCGCATATAATAAGCAAAGATGCGAATCCTTGATCTAACCCAAAACGTTCGCCATCTAGTAAGCCCCACAATAGCGCTACCATTGGCATCAAATAAGTCACCGATGAAGCAAATACTGGACTTGAAATTTGGATTAAATTATTGAATATAATTTTTGCCATGACTGTACCAAACACAGATAGAATGGCTACATAACCTATAGAGGAATATATAGATTGCTGGTCAAAAGTTTGAAGTGTAAAAAAATCAGAAGCTACTAGAACTAAAAAAGCAGGTATAAATATCGCTACAAAATTCCCAGTAGCAATAGCAATCGGTTTCACTTCTTGAAGGTAATGTTTAATGAGGTTCACATTGAAGCCATACATGACGGTAGACAAAACCACGAATCCAGCGTATAAGTAATTTTGATCAGGATTGAGTTCCATGCTGTTAAAAATGAGCATGGAGGCTCCAATAAACCCCAAAATTACACCAAATATCTGAAGTTTTGTAGATGTAATTTTAAAAACAGCTAACCCAATTAAAATCGCATTTAGAGGCACCAAAGCATTTAAAATTGAAACCACTCCACTATCGACCTCTGTTTCGGCAAAAGCAAATAAAAAGGCCGGAAAAAAAGTCCCAATAAACCCAGATAAAATGATCCATTTCCACTGCGAATTAAGAACCGTTTTAAGGGATTTATAGCCAATTACAAAAATAAATAGCGATGACAGCACCGTTCGTAAACTTCCAAGCTGTAAAGGCGTCAATCCAACTAAACCTTTCTTAATTAAAATGAATGAGCTCCCCCAGACAATAGCTAGAGTCAATAGGAATATCCATTTCTTGTAGTCTTGATTCATTTTAACAGTTTATAAATATTTCACAAAATTGAGTAATAAATTAGAATAATACTGAATTATTTCTACATTTGTTTCAAACGCCTAAACTAAAATAGCATGAACTTTTTCAAAAAAACCTTAACCGCTGTGTTTTTGTTAGCACTTGTTTTTTCTTGTAAAAATGAGCCTAAAACAGAAATTATATCTGTAAACACTACTACTGAAAACACCTCTACTGAACTCAATCCAAACGCCACCTATTCTAAAGCAGAATTCAATATTAAAGGGATGACCTGCGAAATGGGATGCGCAAAAACTATTGAAAAGAAACTGGCCCGCATGGAAGGTGTAAAATCTGCAACCGTAGATTTTAAAAACGAACTGGCGATGGTCGAATATGATGTTGCCCAGACTAATCCATCAAGCATCACCAAAACCGTGACTTCGGTAGCTGACACCTATTCCGTAGAAAATATGCAAACTGTTGTGGAGTTTTCAGGATCTAAAAAGGTGTGTAAAAAAGCGTGCAAAAAAGCATGCTGTACAAACAAACTAAAAGCCGATAAAAAAGGCTGTGCTCAAGATTGTGAAAAGAAATGTTGTGCTAAAAAAGTTTAATTTGAATTCATTATAGTTTCTATTTCTTCGACTTCGATAGGAATATTACGCATTAGATTTAAAGGTGGGCCTTCTGCTTGAATGACAACGTCGTCTTCGAGTCGGATGCCCATTTTTTCATTAGGTATATAAATTCCAGGTTCCACTGTAAACACCATGTTTTCTGTCATAGGCGTTTTTAAAGGACCAAAATCATGGGTATCTAACCCCATATGGTGCGATGTTCCGTGCATGAAATATTTTTTATAAGCAGGCCATTTTGGGTCTTCATTTTGAACATCAGCTTTATCAATTAAGCCTAAGCCCAAAAGTTCAGAGGTCATCATTTTTCCAACCTCAACATGATAATCTTCCCAAATAGTGCCAGGGACTAATAACTTAGTTGCCTCATTTTTAACATTTAAAACCGCTTGATAAACAGCTTTTTGGCGTGCCTTAAATCGCCCATTTACAGGGATCGTTCGCGTCATGTCACTTGCATAATTTGCATACTCTGCTCCAACGTCCATGAGTAACATATCGCCATCCTTACAAGCTTGATTGTTTTCTATATAATGCAACACACAAGCATTGTATCCCGATCCGATGATTGGAGTGTAAGCAAATCCTTTCGAACGATTTTTGAGAAATTCGTGAGCGAATTCTGCCTCGATTTCGTACTCCATAACGCCCGGCTTTATAAAAGCCAAAGCTCTTCTAAACCCTTTTTCTGTAATATCACAAGCAGTTTGCATCAACGCAATTTCTTCTGGCTCTTTGACCCCACGTATCGCCTCCATGATTGGAAAATTAGGAGCAATCTCGTGATTTGGATAGGTGGATTTAATCATTTTTAAAAAGCGATCGTCCCGAGTTTCCATTTCAACTGCTTGGCGGTAATGATTATTATTATTAAAATAAAAAAGAGTCGCTTCTGCCATCAATTTTGGGAAAATCGAATCAAACTCTTTTAACCAATACACCGTTTGAACTCCCGATGCAGCAGTTGCCTGAGATTTACTAAGTTTAGCGCCTTCCCATACTGCAATGTGATCGTTGGTTTCTTTTACAAAAAGAATTTCTCTATGTGCAGCTTCGTTTGCAGTAGGAAATATAATTAAAATACTTTCTTCTTGGTCTACCCCACTGAGGTAAAAAATATTCCGGTGCTGTTCAAATGGTAGTGTACTATCTGCACCTGTAGAAAAGACATCATTAGAGTTAAATACAGCGATTGATTTAGGTAGCATTTGCTGTGAAAACTTTAATCTGTTTTTTGTAAATAATTGAGGACTGATCGGTAGGTATTTCATGTGTGTGTATATTTAATCCAAAAATATATAAATTTAATTAATAGGTCTATATTAAAATGTTAAAATCCTTCGAGGTATTTTGGTTATTTAAAATAAGTCTAAATAATAAAATTAACACGAATGTTATTGTCTAAAACGTTGTCGTGGATTACCTTTGCAGGGTTAAAAAACAACAGCTAATTATGAGTGGATTATTAAAGTCTTCTATAGGAAAAAAGATAGCCATGGCGCTCTCAGCATTTTTTCTCATGTTTTTCCTTTTACAACATTTTGCCATAAATATTCTATCTATTATCAACCCCGACACATTTAACGAAGTTTCTCACTTTATGGGAACAAATCCGTTGGTACAATTTGTACTGCAACCTGTTCTTATTTTTGGTGTGGTCTTTCATTTTGTAATGGGATTTGTTTTAGAGTATAAAAACTACAGGTCGAGATCGGTAAGCTATGCCAAAAACAACGGCAACGCCAACTCTTCTTGGATGAGTAGAAATATGATTTATAGCGGGTTTGCTATTTTAGCATTCGTTGCACTTCATTTTATTGACTTCTGGTTTCCAGAACTTAACACCAAATATATTGTTGGTGATATGAGTGGTCTTCATAATGGCGAGTTCAGATATTATCATGAACTCGTTGAAAAATTTCATAACCCTATAAGAGTTGGAGCTTATGTCATTGCGTTTATATTTCTAGCATTACACCTGTTACACGGATTCAATTCCGCATTTCAATCGGTTGGGGCTAACAACAAATACACTAAATCACTTAAAAGTTTTGGAACTGCATATGCCACACTAATTCCTTTAGGATTTATTGTCATTGCGCTTTTCCACTATTTTAATCATACACACTAAAACATAGTATTATGGCTTTAGATTCAAAAATACCCGAAGGTCCTTTAGCAGATAAGTGGACTAATCATAAAAACAGTATTAACCTTGTAAATCCTGCCAACAAACGTCACATCGACGTGATTATTGTTGGAACTGGGCTTGCTGGTGGATCGGCTGCAGCGACACTCGCTGAACTTGGCTACAACGTGAAAGCGTTTTGTTTTCAAGATTCTCCGCGTCGTGCACACTCTATTGCAGCCCAAGGTGGGATTAATGCCGCAAAAAATTATCAAGGTGATGGTGATTCTACTTACCGTTTATTTTATGATACCGTAAAAGGTGGAGATTACCGTTCGCGGGAAGCAAACGTACACCGTTTAGCAGAAGTATCAACCAATATTATTGATCAATGCGTTGCGCAAGGTGTGCCTTTTGCAAGAGATTATGGAGGACTATTAGACAACCGTTCATTTGGAGGGGTTTTAGTTTCCAGAACGTTTTATGCCAAAGGGCAAACGGGCCAACAACTTTTGCTTGGAGCCTACTCCGCAATGAACCGTCAAATTGGACGTGGAAAAATTAAAATGTATAACCGTCACGAAATGTTAGATGTCGTTGTCGTAGATGGAAAAGCCCGTGGAATTATCACTAGAAACTTAGTCACCGGAGAAATTGAACGCCACTCAGGACATGCTGTAGTTTTAGGAACTGGAGGTTATGGGAATGTATTTTACCTCTCTACAAATGCGATGGGTAGTAATGTAACAGCAGCATGGAAAGCACACAAACGTGGTGCTTACTTTGCAAACCCTTGTTATACACAAATTCACCCAACGTGTATTCCTGTTTCAGGAGATCACCAATCAAAATTAACCCTGATGTCTGAATCCTTAAGAAACGACGGACGTATATGGGTGCCAAAAAATATTGAAGACGCTAAAGCGATTCAAAATCGCGATTTAAAACCTACAGATCTCGCCGAAGATCAACGCGATTATTTCTTAGAACGCCGTTATCCAGCTTTTGGAAATTTAGTACCAAGAGATGTGGCTTCCAGAGCAGCGAAAGAACGTTGTGACGAAGGCTTTGGCGTAAACAAAACAGGTGAAGCAGTCTTTTTGGACTTTGCTTCTGCTATTGTTAGATATGGTAAAGAACAAGCACACATCAAAGGTTTAGATGAAGAGGATGCAGAACTTATACAAACCTTAGGAAAACAAGTAGTCAAAAGTAAATACGGCAACTTATTTCAAATGTATGAAAAGATTGTAGATGAAAATCCATACGAAACTCCTATGATGATATATCCAGCGGTACATTATACAATGGGAGGGATTTGGGTTGATTATAACCTACAAACCACTATTCCTGGACTCTATGCCATTGGAGAAGCCAATTTCTCTGAGCATGGCGCCAACCGTTTAGGTGCATCCGCATTGATGCAAGGCTTAGCAGATGGTTATTTTGTATTACCCTATACTATTGGAAATTATTTATCAGATGACATCAGAACCGGCCCTATTCCAACGGACACTAAAGAGTTTGAAGAAGCAGAGGCTAGAGTGACTTCTGAAATTAATCATTTCATCAACAACAAAGGAACTAAGCCTGTGGATTATTTCCATAAACGTCTTGGAAAAATCATGTGGGAAAAATGTGGAATGGCCCGAAATGAAAAAGAGTTAAAAGAAGCTATTGAAGACATCTCTGCTCTCCGAGATGAGTTTTATAAGGATGTTCTTGTGCCAGGTTCGGCTGATGAATTCAATGAAGAATTAGCGAAAGCAGGACGGGTTGCAGATTTCTTAGAATTAGGAGAATTATTTGCCAAAGATGCTTTAGTACGTGAAGAATCT
>Ga0209534_10005951_pt1 | contig 10707 bp, 9 predicted proteins | sample COG_07_FD_184751 | JGI IMG/M metagenome (GOLD analysis project Ga0209534, IMG submission 184751) | Pelagic Microbial community sample from North Sea - COGITO 998_met_07 (SPAdes) (version 2) | ecosystem: Environmental > Aquatic > Marine > Neritic zone/Coastal water | place: Helgoland, sampling... | reverse complement strand
TCAATCCTTACAACAAGCAGTTGATCAAACCGTTAGTGGATTAAGTTCATTGAACAAAAATTTAAGTGCCGCAACAGCTGCAACGGAATCTTTTAATGTTCCAAAAGACATTAATGAAAATTTAAATAGTTATAATGATAATCTTTCTTCTGCAGCTTCTAAACTTATTAGTATAAATGAGTTGTACGATTCATTAAATAAATCATTAAGTGAGGTAAATTCTTCAACTTCCTCAATGAATATTCCTGAAGGTTTAGGTGAAGAATTAAATAAAATGAAGGCAACTATTAACGAGCTTAATGCTAAGTATTCTTCAATGCTTGAAGGTATGAATAAATAATATATGGCTGGAAAAACATCTACTAGACAGAAAATGATAAACCTTTTATATCTAGTGTTTATTGCTATGTTAGCTTTAAATATTAGTAAAGAGGTTTTAGCAACCCTTGGTATTTTAAATGATGATTTAGAGTCCTCAATTGTTGAATTAGAGTCATCTTCAAAAGTAAATTACGATCAGATAAGCTCAAATTCTGACAATTTAGATTACAAAATTGCTGCAGAGATGGTTGGAGAAATGAAAAATGTTTCTGATGATTTATACGACTTTGTTCAAAATATTAAAGATTCTCTAATAAGTTCTGATAAAAATAATTATTTAAAAGAGGTTAGCGTAAAATCTAATAGAGATTCTATTATTGTAATGACTGATTATCAAATAATGGATAAATCTCAAACTCTTGATGATTATTTTTTTGCTGGTGACTTATACACAGAAAAAGGAGATTTATTTTTGGATAAGTTTATCAATTTTCCTTTTTCAATTAATGAAACTTTAGATCAAATAGCTGACAGAGAACTAAACTCTGATAAGGAAACAAAAATAAATTATGATTTTAGTTCAATTAAAGATGATTTATCAAATAGATTCAATTATTCTGAAAAAGTTGTTACAAGTGAAGGAACAGAATCACCATTTTTAAATTATAATTTTCAAGGCTTTCCAATGATTGCCTCAATTTCAAAATTAACTAAGATTCAGTCAGACATAAGGTATATTGAAAATAAAGTATTAACTCAAATACTAAACGCCGTACAAAATAAAGGTCTTAATTTTAACACCTTTCAAACTCTTTTAGAAACTACTAAACCTGTTTACTACACAACTGATGTTATTGATGCTGCTGTAGTAATGGGTAAAAAAGACGAAAGCTTCAAGCCAGATGAAGTAGATTTATTTATTAATGGAAAATCTCTACGTTCTAGTGAGTATAATATTGAAAGTGGAAAGGTCGTCTTAAATAAAAAGCTGTCTTCACCAGGAACTTACGAGTTAACTGGAACTATCACTAAAAGAAACGCTGACAGTCAAGAACTAGTTTCTATCCCTGTAAACCAAAGTATAGTCGTTATTAAAGAACCTAACTCAGCAGTAGTTTCTGCTGACAATATGAAAGTTTTTTATAGAGGACTAAGGAATCCTTCTTCAATATCTATTCCAGGTGTTGCAGAAAGTTCTATAAGACCATCTAGTAATAATGGTGAATTTATAAAACTTAAAAGTGGAGGATGGGGTGCTGTTCCTACTAGTGACTTTTCTAAAAAATCTATGAAAGTTTCAGTTTCAGGTGTCTTAAATGGAAAAAGAAAACAATTTGACGGTGGAGAGTTTAGAATTTTAGAGCCACCACCAGGTGTTGGTTCTGTTAAGGTAAATGACAATTATTATAAGCCTACTCAAAATATTCCTAAAAGATACTTATCCAATGGAATGATCACAGGTAATAAGCCAAAAGACTTTTTATACGATTTTGTTATAGAAGTTACTTCTTTTGATATTAAAGTTGGGAACTCTCCATCTAAGTCTGTAAAAGGTAATACTGCTAGAAATAATTCTAAAGCCGTTGCGGATATAAATAGTCAGGGTAGAGGGACAGTAGTTAGAATATCTAATATTAAAGCGAACGCTAAGGATGGTGATTTTATAAATCCTAACTATATTGTAAACGATTTTATAGTAATACTTGAATGAAAAATTTAATATTTCTTTTTTGTGTATTGTTTAGTGTAAATGTTTTTTCACAAGCAAATATATTAAATGCATCAACACCCTCTGAAATTGGAATTCAGAATTATGATCAAAAACAATCTGATAATGATTCTTTTCTTGAATTTGATTATATAGATGAGAGAGATATTCTATGGTCAAAAATAGTTTATGAAAAAATCGATTTAAACGAAAAATTAAACTTCCCTTTATTATTTCCTGTAAACGATGAGACTTACGAAAAGAATAGAAAGTCTTTATGGAGAATTTTAAAAGAAAATATAATTAACAAGAGAATCACGGAACTTTATTTTGACAGAAACGACAACTTTAAAGATAAGATGTCTTTTGCTGATGTTATGGAAGTTGTTTCTTTTACAGAGCTTATTAATGGAGTTCAAACACCTGCTGAAGAGCTTAAGTCTATCGATATTACTGCTTACAGAATAAAAGGTATGTGGTATTTTGATAAAAGACAAGGAGAAATGAAATACAGATTACTTGGTTTAATGCCTGTTGGTAAAAACCTTAAAGATGACGATGGAAAGAATAATACAGATCTTTTTTGGATATGGTATCCTAGTGTTAGAAAAATTCTACATGAAGAAAAAGTTTTCAATGACAAAAATAATGCAAGTAGTATATCTTTTGATCAGCTATTAGTTTCTAGACGCTTTAGCTCCTTTATATACAAAGAGGATAATGTATATGGCGATAGATCAATTAAAGACTATAAAGTCCCTGGTTTAGAGTCTATACTAGAATCTCAAAGAATTAAAAAAGAAATTCTTGACTTTGAACAAGATATGTGGAATAGATAGTTTCCTTTTCCTTTTTTAAAATTAAAAATGTCAGACATTACAATTCGTATCATAGATAGAGATAAAAAAAAGCATTCTCTAATTGTTCCAACCGATATGAATATGAATCTAATGGAGGCCTGCAAGAGTTATGACTTCCCTGTCGAGGGTATTTGTGGAGGTATGGCCATGTGCGCTTCATGTCAGGTTTATGTATACTCTGAAAATTTACTTGTAAATATCTCTGAAGATGAAAAGGCTATGCTATCCGAAGCTTTTCATATAAAGCCTAATTCTAGATTAGGGTGTCAAATACCAATCACTGAAGATTTAGATGGTCTTGAGTTCGAAATTGCTCCTGAATAAGTTTTAGTTTCCTTTTTTAATTAGATTTAAAGCAGAACCTTCTTTGTACCATTCAATTTGTTGAGTGTTATAAGTGTGGTCGGCTTTAATTAAATCTTTAGAACCATCTGAATGAATTATTTCTATAGTTATTTGCTTATCTGGACTGAAAGATTCTAAGTCTATAAAATTAAACAGATCATCTTCTTGAATTAAATCATAATCAGATTCATTGCTAAACGTAAGTCCTAGCATTCCTTGCTTTTTTAAATTCGTTTCATGAATTCTAGCAAAAGATTTAACAAGAACTACTTTAACTCCTAGATGTCTAGGTTCCATTGCAGCATGTTCTCTTGAGGATCCTTCTCCATAATTGTGGTCTCCCACAACTATAGTATCTATTCCATTTTTCTTATAATCTCTTTGAGTGTCAGGGACTCCTTGATAATCACCAGTTAAGTGGTTTTTTACAAAATTTGTTTTTTCATTATAAGCATTAATAGCTCCAATTAGGCAGTTATTAGAAATATTATCTAAATGTCCTCTGTATCTAAGCCATGGCCCAGCCATAGAAATATGATCAGTTGTACATTTACCAAGTGCTTTAATTAACAGTCTAGCATTTGTAATATTTTTTCCATCCCATGGTTTAAATGGGTCTAGTAATTGAAGTCTTTCAGATTTTTTGTCTACGACAACATTTATTTCTGAACCATCTTCAACTGGTTCTAAATATCCAGCATCTTCAACTTCAAATCCTTTAGGGGGTAATTCCCATCCAGTAGGCTCATCTAACTTTACCTTTTCACCGTTAGAATTAATTAGTGAATCAGTTAAAGGGTTAAAGTCTAGTCTTCCCGAAATTGCTATTGCAGCTACCATTTCAGGTGACGCTACAAATGCATGGGTGTTTGGATTACCATCTGCTCTTTTAGCAAAATTTCTATTAAAAGAGTGAACAATAGTATTTTTTTCTTTTAAATCTGCACCTTCTCTTGCCCATTGACCTATACACGGTCCACAAGCGTTTGTAAATATTTTGGCATTTAGATTTTCAAAAATATTTAAAAACCCATCTCTCTCTGCTGTAAATCTTACTTGTTCTGATCCAGGGTTAATACCAAACTCAGCTTTTGTAGCAAGATTTTTATCAATGGCTTGTTGAGCAATTGATGCTGCTCTAGATAAATCTTCATATGATGAATTTGTACACGATCCAATTAATCCCCATTCAACTTTAATTGGCCAATCATTTTCTTTAGATCTAGCACTCATTTCATTAATTGGAGTGGCAATATCCGGAGAAAAAGGTCCGTTTACATGAGGCATAAGTTCTGAAAGATTAATCTCAATTACTTGATCAAAATATTTTTCAGGATTTTCATATACTTCTGGATCAGCTGTAAGGTATTCTTTTACTTCGTTAGCTGCATCCGCAATATCATTTCTATCAGTAGATCGTAAATATCTCTCCATAGACTCATCATATCCAAATGTTGATGTAGTAGCTCCAACTTCTGCTCCCATATTACAAATTGTGCCTTTTCCTGTACAAGACATTGAATTAGCTCCAGGCCCAAAGTATTCAATAATAGCACCTGTACCACCTTTTACAGTAAGTATTCCAGCTACTTTTAGAATAACATCTTTTGGTGCTGTCCAACCTGAAAGTTTTCCGGTTAATTTAATACCTATTAATTTTGGAAATTTTAATTCCCAAGGCATTCCAGCCATAACGTCAACAGCATCTGCTCCCCCAACTCCAATAGCTACCATTCCAAGTCCTCCAGCATTAACAGTATGTGAATCTGTTCCAATCATCATACCACCTGGAAACGCATAGTTTTCTAAAACAACTTGGTGAATAATTCCGGCTCCTGGTTTCCAAAACCCAATTCCATATTTATTGGAAACCGACTCCAAAAAGTTAAAAACTTCATTACTATTATTTAGAGCAGATTGTAAATCTTTACTAGCTCCAACTGAGGCTTGTATTAAATGATCACAATGAACGGTAGTAGGTACTGCGACTTTGTTTTTTCCAGCTTGCATAAACTGTAAAAGAGCCATTTGTGCAGTAGCATCTTGACACGCTATTCTATCTGGAGCAAAATCAACATAATCTTCACCTCTTTTAAAAGGAGAATTTAATTTATCGTTCCAAAGGTGTGAATAAAGTATTTTTTCTGAAAGTGTTAACGGACTCTGAGTAAGTTCACGTGCTTTATCTACTTTAGTTTTTAATTCATCATAAACCTTTTTGATCATTTCAATATTAAAAGCCATATCGTATTTTTTTTTGCAAAATTAATTTATATCAGAAGAAATCAAAGTATTAATAATACAAATTTGATTAAACAATCTCTGAATTACAGTATTATTAAGGTAGAACATAAAATCAGCATTATAAGAGCAGGTATTGATTTTACAAAAGGGTCATTTATCTTAAGATGAGCAAAAAGAGCTCCTACCATTAATGTGCCTATTAGAAACGCTGAAGGTTCAACCAAATAAGGAAACCAAATACCAGCAATTAGTAATGTAGCTAAAGTTAATTTTGAAAAACCAACGATTTTCATAAACCAACTTCTAAATCCATAAGCCTGAAATTCCTCAGACATGTTAGTTGAATTTCCTCCTCTGTACTTTGATCCTTTAGTGTAATTTATTATCCAAACATTGTATATTCCTAAAGCTAATATTAATTGGATAATTGGTTTTGCGTATTCCATAATTATTTTTTTATTAAAGTAATAAAATTAAACTTTATTATTGAACTGATTTAATTTTTTTATTTGGCATGAAACTTGTCCAATAAGTAAAAAACTAATTATGTCAAATAAACCAAAATGTGGTTGTGGAAACACACTTGATCCTAACGGGCATTGTGATGGTTCACACAACAAGAAATAATTTAAATTAAAATTTCTTTATCTTTTTTGATAGTAACAGAAGAAGGATTCATTAATATTTCAGAGTGACTTACAGTTTTAGGTAATTCATAATCAAAGAAATATTTCATTGTTTCTATCTTACTGTTATAAAACAAATCATCATATTTTTTATCACCTTTGTTCAAAGCTTCTAGGGAATTTGTAGCAACTTCAAGCCAGTTCCAAGCTACAATGATAAGGCTAAAAAATTCCATAAAAACACTAGCATCAGCTAGATATTTTTCAAAATCTCCTTTTAAAGCGTGGGGCATTAATGATGTTAAAACTTTTTCAGAAAGTTTAATTTTTTCAGAAATAGAATTAGCATATGGTTTTAATTCAGGATGATTGTTTGCTTTAGCAACAGTTGTTAGTATTTCATTTAACAATAGTTTTAATCCTTCGCCACTATTCATTGTTATTTTTCTTCCTAATAAATCTTGAGATTGAATTCCAGTTGTTCCTTCATAAATTGATGAAATTCTAATATCTCTATAGTACTGCTGTAATATGAAGTCGGAACAAAAACCATATCCTCCTAAAACTTGAAGTCCATTATTAACCGAATATAATCCTGCTTCTGATGGATATGTTTTAACTACAGGGATAATCATTTCAAGAAGTGTATTATATTTTTTCTTTTCTTCTTTTGATTGAGCTGTACTTTCTAGATCATAGTATTTAGCGGCTAGCAATACTAAACTCATAGACCCTTCAACAACTGCTTTTTGAAGCAATAACATTCTTCTAACATCAGGATGCTCTATAATTAAAGATTGACTTTGTTCAACATTTTTCTTTCCGTCGCTAGTCAATTTTCTTCCTTGTGGTCTTTCATTTGCGTATTGCAATGATGCATAATAAGCAGCTGATGCAATTGCTGATGAACCTCGTCCAACTGCAATTCTTGCTGCATTCATCATTAAAAACATATAATTTAAACCGTGATTCTCTTCTCCAACTAACCATCCTTGACAATCGTCTTTATCTCCAAATCCTAAATGAGTTGTACAGTATCCTTTTTGACCCATTTTTTGAAAGTCTGCTACTGTCGTAACATCATTAGATTCTAAAGCTCCATTTAATGTTTTTCTGTTTTTTGGAACTATAAATAATGAAATTCCTTTTGTTCCTTTTGGTGCACCTTCAATTCTTGCTAATACTAAATGAACAATATTTTCTGCAAATTGGTTATCACCACCAGAAATAAATATTTTTTGACCACTTATTTTATGATATCCGTTTTCAGTAGGAGTAGCTTTAGTTACTATGTCAGACAACGAACTTCCTGCTTGTGGTTCTGTTAAGCACATTGTTCCTCCCCAATTTCCTGAAAGCATGTCAGGGACATATGTCTTCACTAGATTTTTGCTTGCAAAATGAATAATTAATTCAGCAGCACCTTGAGTTAAGCCAGCATAACCCGGTAAATGATTATTTGCAGCGTCTAAAATGTATGTAGCAGCAGTATGTGCCATTAACGGAATTTGCATTCCACCTATATCATAATCAAATGATGCAGATATAAATCCAAGTTCACCTCCTTTTTTCATCATAGTTTCAACTTGACTGTGAACATATACTTTGCCATCTTTATGGTAAGCTGGTTTTTCATCCATTTCCTTTATAAAAGGGAAAAGCTCTCTGTCAGCAAAATCTTTAGTTGATTCTAAAAACATGTCAAGTGATTCTTTATCATGATCTACAAACCTATCTCTATCTAAAAGATCTTCAAGTTTATGTACATCGTAAAGCATGTATTTTAACGTATCTATATCAACATATTTATCAGCCATAATTCTATAAATTTTAGGTACTCAATTAATTTTACCAAATATAAAGAAAATTGACAAATTACTATGCATGCATAGTAAATTTTTATTAACTCTGAATCTATTAATGATATTTAATTTTTTTTATTCCACAAAGCAATAGTAGATGCAGTAAAAAATATAATTAGAATATGATTTAAATAACCTCCGCAAACTACAATCCAAATATTTCCAGATAAATTATTACAAATAAAGTCTTGAATTAAAAAAGGAATTAATGGGAAAAAAAGAATAATCCATCTTGGATATAAAGTTTTTCTTTTCCAAACTTGAGTTATAAATAGAATAGATAAGAGACCAAAAATTGGATAAACCATTAGTCTTAATATATTATTAGCTTCAGAAGCTAAATAAACAGCTTCATTCAAATTAAGGTTATTTTGGACAGCTAATTTAGAAGACGTAGCTATTGCTACAAAAGCACCGTGAACCACACCATAAGAAATTGTGATAGCAGCAAAACAAATTAAAATAGTATTTTTTATTAAAGCCCTATTTGATTTGAAAGCTTGATAGACATGAACAACTCCTAGCATGTAAAACCATGCTGCTAAAAGAGCCGTAACAGCACTATAGATAATTCTTGAATCAGATGCATTACCCATATTCTCAAATAAATTACTATTAACAGAATCATAGTAAAAAAGCATGTCTCCAGTTAATAAAGTTATCCCTCCGAGTATCCCAAAAACTCCTAAAATTCTATTCCAAAATTTATTTATAACCATATTTTATTTTAATAATTGTTTAACAAAAATAAAACGTCTATGCTTTATAAAAGTATAACTGTTTTATTAGATAAATTTTTTTAAATATCGAATATCTACAAAATAATAATTTGTGTTCAAGTTTTTTGGAAAGAACCTATTAATTAATATTGTTTCAATATTTTTTTAATAATTGTAATGCCTTTAGCACTTAGGTAAGGTCTCAAAATAGTAATTATATGCTTCAAGCCTTTTAATCTAAGCAAGCTTATGTTAACGCCTGGATATTTTTTCAACGAAAAATCAAGCCAGTATCGACCTATAATTAAAGTTATTTCAGAAAGATCTTCTATTTTTTTTGAATTAATTTTTATCAACCCACTTTCGTGTGAATGCAAAATTCTATTTTCTGCCCATTTATCTAAATAATTGTTAACATCTGTTATAGTCTTCGAAATAGACTTATCCTCTTCAAAATACTTTTGAAAGTTATCTCTAAGAATATACCTGAAGTCCCAAATTATATTATAAGACTGAAAAAATTCATTAATGATTATTTCAAAGTCTTTTGATTTGTTCTGCTGATTTACAGAAAAGAATACTTTCTGTAGAAGTTGAATATGGTTTGATAAAATATCTTTTTTAGAATTAAAATGATACCAAAGAGTTCCTTCAAGAATACCAGTATGTTTTGCTATTGAAGCTGTTGTAACATTATTAAAACCGCCTTCGTTGAACAAAACTAAACTGGAAATCAAAATTCTATCTTTTGTTTTCTGTGAAAAAAATTCGAGAGATTGATTAGTTAATTGTAAAGAATCAGTTTGAATCATATTATTTATCTAATTTCATTTCATTAGGAACTCTTGGATTCATAACCCAAAACCAAAGTGGAGGAATAAAACTTAAAAGTATTGAAGCCGGATAACCTACAGGAAGTGTAGGACATTCTTTATAACTGTTTAGAATTTGATATTTCTTTGAGGATTTGTAGTGATGATCACTGTGTCGTGTAAGTTCATAAAGTGTGATTCTTCCAATATTAAAATTAGAGTTCCATGAATGATGGGGTTGAACTCTTTCATATCGTCCAGAGGCTAATTTTTGACGTTGTAAACCATAATGTTCAATGTAATTGATACACTCTAAAAAAAGAAAAGAAATTATTCCAACAACTAAAGCAAAAACCATCACTTCAAAAGAAAACAAATAATAAACAAAGAAAAGATATAGCGGCTGAATTAAATGATACCATATCATATCATTTTTAAGGGACAAAAAGGAATTGTTTTTAGTTTTAAGAAGTTTTTTTTGGTTTTTCCATGCATCGAAATATTGTTTAGTTACAGAGGAAATCCAAAACGAATATACTGATTGGTTATATTTGGCAGTGGCACCGTCCTTGGATGTTGCAACATGCAGGTGGTGACCAAAATTGTGTTCAATATAAAAATGCATATATAAACAAGGCATGTATAACAATTTACTTAATAATCTTTCAAAATAAGGTTTCCTATGTCCTAATTCATGAGCAACATTAATACCATTAGTAGCTAATAAGATTCCAGTCGAAAGTGCTAAGCCAATAGTTTCAAATGTACTGTAGTTATTAACTTGAAATAAAGAAAATATTACATACAGTAATCCAAAAATAATAGGAACATTAAAATATAGCATTATGTCAAAAATCCATTTTTTATTTAGATATGAAGCATCATTATTCGAAAGATTTTTCTCAGTTTCTCCGAAAAGAAAATCTAGTAATGGGATTAATAAGAAGACATAGAAAATAGCAGAATATGTCCATAGACCAGTAGATATAAATGAGATGTAAACTGAAATGGGAACAGTGTAAGCAAATAGATATTTAAGATCTTTCATTTAATAATGTTTATTGGGTAATCACCCAAATTTTTGTAAATATATTTAATTTTGGGTAAATACCCAAATAAAAAATACTTTAAGTTTAGACCTTTTAATTGCAAAACGGTTACACTTTATAAAAGTATAACCGTTTTATTGTTTTAGTAGCGGGAACAGGAC
>Ga0209534_10005946_pt1 | contig 10715 bp, 9 predicted proteins | sample COG_07_FD_184751 | JGI IMG/M metagenome (GOLD analysis project Ga0209534, IMG submission 184751) | Pelagic Microbial community sample from North Sea - COGITO 998_met_07 (SPAdes) (version 2) | ecosystem: Environmental > Aquatic > Marine > Neritic zone/Coastal water | place: Helgoland, sampling... | reverse complement strand
TCCACTAGGGTCTGTGTCATAATTATATAAAGAATTTATTTCATCAGTTGTTAAAGCATCATCATATAGCAAAGAAGATGTTATATAACCTTTAAATAAATTATCTGAAGACCTATTACTACCAAGTTTATAAAAATCAAATAAGTAATTAAGGTCGGTTGGTAATGTGCTTGTGATGGTTTCTTTTAATTCTCCGTTGAAATATAATTTTAAAAATCTATTTTCGTATGTATCTTCATAATGCCATGCAATAGCAATATGTTGCCAATTGTTTAAAGAAATATCTGCAAAATTATAAGTAGCGTTTCCACTTGTATGTTTTGAGCGAATCGCCCATTTTCCACTGCCATTTGAATCTATTTGAAAAGAATCAATAACCAGTGGTGAATCGGTCGAAGCAAAAATACCACGATATAAATCCATAGTTTCAGTTGGTTTTACCCACATTGATAAAGTAAAAGAACCTGACCAATTATCCGAAATATCGTGCTTAAAATAATCACCGTTAAATTCAAAACTAGTTGGTGAATTAGAATAAGCATTTGAACTTGTATCGAAAGGTGTTTCGGATGACCAATTTCCACTTCCATCGGTTAGGGTTGCGTCATGATTATAAAGCGAGTAGTCGCTTAATGTAGTTCCGGAATTATCTTTGAAATGATATTGAAATTTTATTGAACCTGACATAATAAATAATTAAACTATAAAATTTATTGTGAATGAAACTTATTAAATTTTAATATAAAAATTTTAATATTTTTATATTAAAATTTTAATATTTTTATAATTTATATGAAAAAGTGCGACATTACTTGTGCAATTTTTTACATTTTATTTTTGACATATTTATTTATGTTCGGGTTCACTATTATTTATAGCGCGGATCTAAAAAAATTAGATGATATATTAGATGAAAAACAAAGAATAGTTCATCAAAAAATAAAACGAGAAAGATTACATCATTTTTATACAGGTTTAGGTGTAGGGTCGGTTCTCGGGCTTTTTATACTTTTTTCTGAAATAAAGATGACATCGAAATTTTGTTTAGCTGGTTTGATACTAATATTAACAACAACAATGATTTATTACATGTTGCCAAAAAGTGATTATATGATAAATCATTTAGATACTCCGGAAAAAAAAGAGGTTTGGATGAAGGTAAGTAGAAATTTCATGAAAAAAAAAATGATAGGATTTGCTTTATCAATCATTGTTTATTTTTCTATCCCGATGTTTTTATAATTTTGTGATTATTGATTTTTTAAAATTATAATTATACCCGATAATGCTAAAAGGATACCAATTAATATTATAGGTTTAAATATTGTTCCAAAAACCATTATGGAAAATAAATAAAGTAATATTATTTTTGATGGTTCCATTAACATATCGACATAAGACACATTACTGACTAATTCATAAGCTTTTGTTTTTATTATTATTCCCATACCCAAACAAAAAGATGCTAGAAATGTTAATGAAAGTATTGTACTAAAATTTTTTTTATCTTTGAACAAAATGTCTTTTTTTTTATTGTATAAAAAAATCAAAAACAATGAATAAAACACTATTAAAAAGAAAGAATAAAAAAAGATTACATCATAAAAATAACATTTTAAATTAAATAAATGTTTTTTTGCAACAACATTTATTAATATTAATAATAAGGCAAAAATAGTATAAAATTCCCAAGATTTATCTTCAAAATTAATCATATATTATTTATTGAGATTTTAAAAAGTGTTTATTCATATAACGTTGAATATTAAAATATGTTAATGGGTCTTCATTTTTTTTCACTTCTAATAATGTTTGCAACTTATTATTTGGTTTAATAATTTTTGCATTTTCTTTATCTTGTAATTCATTATCTTTGATATATTTTATAATATATTTTGTTACTTCTGTTCTAGCTCTTTCCGAACCATCGGGTAATTCCATGAAATTACAAAGCTCTTTTGAGATTTTTGATGGATTCGCAAACCCAGATGGTTGTTTATTACCTTTATTTTTATTTTTACTATTTTCTCTTTCCAACTGTTTTATTTTCTTATTCGTAATCCGTTCCACACTCTTAATTTGATTTTGTAATCCTGTCAATTGCATTTTGAAACTCGATATTATAGATAATAAAGAACCAAAAGAATCTTTAATTTCATCTTTAATTTCATCTTTAATCTCTGTATTATTTTGTTCCATTTTTTGTTCCATTTATAATCTACATTTTCTAGTATCTTTTTAAATCAATTTTTCATTTTTAAATTAGTATTTAAATTTTATTTATAATAAAATTTAAATTATTTTTTATTTATTATTTATTTTATATTTATTTTATATTTTTTATTTATTTTTTTATTTTTTTATTTTTAATGGTCATCTTGACTTTGTTCATCCAATGTCCATTTTTGTTTATCCTGTCCACCACGAGTCTGGTCTCGTGGACCACTACCGCGTTGTCTAACTCGTCTATCACCACGACCACGACCATCACCACGACTATCACCACGACTATCACCACGACCATTACTTCGACTATCACCACGACCATCACCACGACCATCACCACGACCATCACCAGAATCACTATTTGGTTCTCTATCGGTGCGTTCCTGTTTATTTAAAAACCGGGTTTCGCACATAAGATGACCCCCTTGAATACCAGTAACATCGATTGCCTGCCATTCATGGTCATTATTATCACTTTTTGAAAGATTAAATTCCACATACTCTCCCTGTACCAAATATTTATATTGTTCTCTGTTCACAGAGACACCTGAGTGGTGGACGAAAACATCTTTGCTTTCATCACCTAGTGTTGTAACAAATCCAAACCCAGCTTTATTGTTGAACCATTTAACAATTCCCAGCTGTCGGGAAGCACCACCCGCGGGTGTAACATTAGTATCATTCTGTGTTGTTTTACTCATTATAATAATATTAACTACTATCTTTTTAAGTTGGTTAGCTATATTAATATTTTTTTTTTTTACCTCCTTTTTCCATCTTTTATATTTGCAATATATACACCATTATGATATTCAGGTCCCTCAAAATTTTTTGAAAAAGACAGTTCTTTTAAGTTTTCAAAATTATTATGCAATGTGTAATTTTCTTTTGTTGTTTTATATGTTTCCCATAAACTTTCGATATCAAGTTTGTTTGTTTTTAAATCATCTTTACACATATATGATTCACCATCCTCCCATTCATCATGCACTACCGCCACCATTTCACTCAAATTTTCCTTTTCATATCTTGTAAAATTATTTTTCCCTTCAACTGCGTTTTGAGAATCGCTTTCGGGTGGTTCTATATTGCTAAATATATCTATATTAAGCATACCATTCACCGTCATTTTTTTAAGTTCTGTAATTTCTGTTTGTTGTATGTCAGCATCAATTACTTGACATGCTGATGCAAAAATATGGATTGGTTTTTGATGCACCACATTAAATTTCCTTATTCCATCAAGCATTTCACCCAATGTATATTCTCCAATCGTAGAATATGATGGTCCATTGTGAACGTAATATACGTTTGGAAACCCAGCCTCATCAAATGAACCCCAATCTATAACATATGTAAACATTTTCATTTTTTTCCAATGTGTGTGTCCTTTAATTAGTTCTTGATTATCTCCTGCCATAGAAAGATTTGGAACATTCTCCCCAGCTCCATAAATGGTACTAATACCATATTTTCTTGTATTCAAGTGAAGAAAATCTTCTATTTTATTTTCTGGTTCTATTTTATCCCATAATTTAGCTGTTTCTATAAATTTATAATTACTAAGTTGGTTTTCAGGAGTCATTCGATAAGCCGTATTATCCATATTAATTTGTTGTGTATTTGAACCATTTAACAAAAACAAACTCGGTATAAAATTGCCCAAGTCTGATGAAGAAAGACCTAGTAAACTGTTAAAACTGCAAAAAATTTCGTTGTCTTTTAATGTTTGGGTTCCTAATAATTTTTCTAACTGTTTATTATTTCTTACATAGCTACGTCTATCTCTTGTGTTCATAATATTCTGTTTTTTAAGGTATTCTTTATAACGGTATTCACGTGTAAAATGAGCATGATGTGATGCACAAAGTACAACAATAAGACCACCCTGTTCATTCAAATATTTGTTTCTATTTATAATATGTTGTTTCAAACCATCAGTAAACCATTCTCCATATATAGCCTCAAAAAATGCTGTATTGCTTATGATTCGCGCATCATTATCTCTTTTATCATTAATTGGTTTTAATTCAATAAGTGATTTGAATTCTTCTGTATCTGTGCTTCCACTTGTGCTTCCACTTCTTCTGTTGTCTTTACTGATGCGTTTGCTTTTATTTGATGACATTAAATTATATAAAATACAAGGTATTTTATATATTGAATTTATTATATTAATACTTTTTTAATAAAAGTATTAAAAAATCAATTTAATAATAAAACATATTAACTTTTTAATAAATTTATTTAAAGTTAAACAAAGAATATATTAATAACTTTTAAATAAATTTAATAAATTTATTTAAAGTTAAACAAAGAATATATTAATAACTTTTAAATAAATTTAATAAATTTATTTAAAGTTAAACAAAGAATATATTAATAAAATGAAAATTCAAGACAAGAAATATGAAGACAATAACTCTGAATATTTTAATAAATGGAACTTCGAATTATCCGACTTCCAAAAATGGGCAATTAAAGGAATCGTTGAAGAAAAAAATGTTCTTATTACAGCACACACTGGTAGTGGGAAAACATTACCAGCTGAATTTGCCATCGATTACTTCCCAAAGCAAAACAAAAAAGTCATTTACACAACTCCAATTAAAGCCTTGAGCAACGAAAAATTCAACGATTTACAGCAGAAATTTCCAGAATTATCTTTCGGCATCCTAACAGGCGACATCAAATTTAATCCCGAAGCAGACGTCATCATCATGACAACCGAAATTCTTTATAACACTCTTTTCCAAAAAAAAATGATTCAAGAAAACACCATCAATAAAGAACAAATTTCTCTCCATTTTGATATCGACATCGAAACAGAATTAGGTTGTGTCGTTTTCGACGAAATTCACTACATTAATGACAAAGACCGCGGTAGAATCTGGGAAGAAACCATCATGCTTTTACCCAATCATATCCAAATATTAGGCTTGTCTGCCACCATTGACAAACCCGACAAATTTTGCCAATGGATTGAAACTGTTAAAGGTAAAGAAACTTGGTTATGCTCTCATGATAAAAGAATTGTACCATTAACACACTACTCATTTATTACATATCCTGATTCTTATTACAAAAAATTTCCATTGGAGATAAAAAATTTAATCGATGATAATAAATTTTCCAATAAACCTATTATCTTAAAAGAACAAAACAAAATTTTTAGAGAGAAAAATTACACGAAAATTCTAAAATTACTCAAATATTTTAATAATAATAACGTTAAAGTTAATCAATTCTTCGCAATGAACAAAGTAGTCGAATATTTAAACAACAACAATATGTTGCCTGCTCTCTGTTTTGTATTTTCAAGGAAAAAAACAAAAGAATTCGCTCAAAAAATAACAGTACCTCTTTTCCCACAAGATTCTATAATCCCAAGCACAATCAAAAAAGAATGCAAACAAATCTTAATGAAATTACCCAATTATCGCGAATATCTACTATTACCCGAATATGATTGGCTAACAAAATTATTAGAAAAGGGTATAGCTGTTCATCACAGCGGAATTACACCTGTTTTTCGTGAAATGGTTGAAATCCTATTTGGTAAAGGCTACATAAAACTACTCTTTGCTACAGAAACATTCGCAGTCGGTATTAACATGCCGACTAAAACCGTTATTTTCTCGTCAATGACAAAATATGATGGTAAAGGCTTTAGATTATTGAAGTCGCATGAATATACACAAATGTCCGGTAGAGCTGGGCGACGAGGTCTTGATAAAGTTGGAAATGTAATTCAAATGCAAAATCTTTTCAGGGACCACGCTTCATCAAACGAATTATCTTATATTTTTAAGGGTAATCCTGAAACATTATCATCTAAATTTAAGATTAATTTTAGTATGCTACTAAAAATGCTAGCAGCGGGTAATACCAATTTTAAAGAATTTGTAGAAAATAGTATGGTAAATAGTAATATTGAAAAACAAAAGAAACTTGTAAAGGGTGAATATGATACTTTAAAATGTAAAATTCAAAATTTTTGCTATAATTTTGAATTTAAATTTAGAACAAAAAAAAGTGAACTAGAAAAATATTTGCAAATGAAGTATGTAGTTCAGGGATTAAATTCAAAAAAAAGAAAGAAAATGAGGAAAGAAATGCAGTTAATGGAGGATAACAAATTTTTATTAGAAGAAATAAAAAAATATGAAATACATTTGTTGGAGGTGGATGATGTTAAAAATTTGGAGAGAAGAATCAAAATTATTGAAAATTATATTGATAATGAAGTGGATTTACATTTAGATGTTTTGAGAAACGAAGGGTTTGTTGAAGATAATAAATTAACGACGAAGGGGATTATGGCGACGAGTATTAACGAAATCCATAGTTTGGCTTTTGTTGAAGTTTTAATTAATAAAACTCTTAATAATTTATCGGTTGAAAAATTAGCAGCAGTATTAAGTATATTTTGTGATGTTCGATTAAGTGATGAAAATAAAATTTTTAATGAAAAATATGCTATTGATGATGAAGAAGTAATAGCATCTATTAGGGAAATCAAAAAACAATACAATAAATATTATGATATCGAAACGAATAAGCAAACAGCTTTTATGTTTAATTATGAATTACAATATGATTTAGTTGATATTGTTTTTAAATGGTCGAAGGCTGAAAATGAGAATGAATCTTTAAAAATATTATGTGATTTGAAGAAATGGGATATTCATATAGGGAATTTTAGCAAAGCTATTTTAAAAATTTGTAATATTGCGATGGAATTAGAAAACATTTGTTTGTTGGAAAATAATTTAGAACTATTGGAAAAATTAAAGAAAATTCCTGAAAAAATAAAGAAATTTGTTATTACGAATCAATCATTGTATTTATAAATTTATAATTTAAATATTATTTTATAAATATAATAATGTTATTGTATTTATTAATAATTTTAACAATTATTTTTTTAACAATTTATTTTTATAATTATCAGAATAAATCAAATGAAACAAATGAAATGTATAATATAATTGAAGAAATGTATAAAAAAGTTTAAATAAAAATCATTAAACTATATAAAATGCCAATATATTTTGAAGAATTAGAGATAATAATGCAAAAATGGTGTAAATTGTGTCAGATAGAAGTACCGATAAAATCACCTGCATCATTGGTATCTTATAAAAGTTTTATGAAGTCAGCGAAGAAAGATATGATGGAAAAAATTATTAAGATATTTGAAAATATAGATGTTAAAAATATAATTATGCTACCCGATTTAGATAAAAATGGTAGATTTTATATTACGCCAGTTAAATCGAATTTATAATTTTTTATTTTTTTTTTTGTAAAAAAAAATAAAAAATGGAAGAGATAAAAGAGTAGTAGATAATAAAAGAGGAGGGAAGATGGTAGCGGGAAATCGGTGTAGATGGTAGCGGGAAATCGGTGTAGATGGTAGCAGTGTATATAGTATGGTAGATTATGGTGTATATAGTATGGTAGATTATGGTGTATATAGTATGGTAGATTATGGTGTATATAGTATGGTAGATTATAGGTAGATGGTAGCGGGAAATCGGTGTAGATGGTAGTTAAATTTGATAATTCTCTCTAAATAATTTTATAGAAAGTGAAATGAGAATATGAAATAAAAAAATAATAAAAATGGAGTAGGTAATCCATTAAGCGCCTGATAATCCAGTTTTCCTGTGTAGATTGCCCCGTAATCCTAGGGTAGATTGCACAGTATCCTTGGGTAGATTGCACAGTATCCTTGTGTAGATTGCACAGTATCCTTGTGTAGATTGCACCGTAATCCTTGTGTAGATTGCCCCGTAATCCCAGTGTAGATTTCCCCGTAATCCTGGGTAGATTGCACCGTAATCCTTGTATAGTTTGCCCCGTAATCCTATGGTAGATTGCACAGTATCCTTGGGTAGATTGCACAGTATCCTTGGGTAGATAGCAGTGTAGATTATAGGGTAGATAGCAGTGTAGATTATAGGGTAGATAGCAGTGTAGATTATAGGGTAGATAGCAGTGTAGATTATGGGGTAGATTTGATAATTCTCTCCAATAAAAATTATTAAAAGAGAAATGAGAATATGAAAATAAAAAATAAAAAAAAAATAAAAAAAAATATGGAAGATTATAATTATAGAATAAAGTAAAAATTATGGAGAGAATTATACAGTTTTCCCGGTGTAGATTTGCAGCATAACCTAGTGTAGAATATAGGGTAGAAATGCGGGTAGATTATAGGGTAGAAATGCGGGTAGATTATAGGGTAGATAGTAGGATAGATTATAGGGTATATTGAGCATGAAATCATTGTATAACATTGAATCATAATGTAGTAGGGTAGATTGAGGCGTATATGGCATGAAATCATTGTGTAGATAGCATGAAATCATTGTGTAGATAGCATGAAATCATTGTGTAGATAGCATGAAATCATTGTGTAGATAGCATGAAATCATTGTGTAGATAGCATGAAATCATTGTGTATATGATATTGAATAGTTGTGTGGATAGCATGAAATCATTGTGTAGATAGCATGAAATCATTGTGTATATGATATTGAATAGTTGTGTAGATAGCATGAAATCATTGTGTATATGATATTGAATAGTTGTGTATATGATATTGAATAGTTGTATAATTCTCTCCAATAAAAATTATTAAAAGAGAAATGAGAATATGAAAATAAAAAATAAAAAAAAAAAGATAAAATTATATGGGTATATGAAATATAGAATAAAGTAAAAAAATGGAGAGAATTATACAAATTTAATTGCTGATAATGGAGTTTTCCTATGGTAGATTGCAGAGTAGATTGTAGGGTAGATTGTAGGGTAGATTACAGGGTAGAATGGACCGTAATCCCTGAGTAGATTGTAGAGTAGAATGGACCGTAATCCCTGAGTAGATTACAGGGTAGATTGCAGGTAGATTGCAGAGTAGATTACAGGGTAGATTACAGGGTAGATTGTAGAGTAGATTGCAGAGTAGATTGCAGAGTAGATTGCAGAGTAGATTGCAGGTAGATATAATTGTATAATTCTCTCCAATAAAAATTATTAAAAGAGAAATGAGAATATGAAATAAATGAAATAAATTATAAAAATAATAGAATTATTGTGTATGAAATAAAGAATTAAGTTTGAATTATGGAGAGAATTAAGCGAAGAAAATGCGATTACCGGTAATCCATTTAGCGCCTGATAATCCAGTTTCCCCCATTGGTATAATGAAACGTAGATTGCACCCATAACCCAATGTAGATTGCACCCATAACCCAATGTAGATTGCACCGTAATCATTTGAGTAGATTGCCCCGTAATCATTTGAGTAGATTGCACTGTAATCCTTGTATAGTTTACATGGTATCCTGGTAGATTGCACTGTAATCATTGTATAGTTTGCCTGTAATCCTGTGTAGATTGCACCCATAACCCGGGTAGATTGCACTGTAATCCTTGTATAGTTTGTCTTGAATCCCTGGGTAGATTGCCTGGTATCATGGGTAGATTGCCTTGAATCCCTGGGTAGATTGCCTGGTATCATGGGTAGATTGCCTGGTATCATGGGTAGATTGCACCGTAATCCTTGTATAGTTTGTCTTGAATCCCTGGGTAGATTGCCTGGTATCATGGGTAGATTGCCTGGTATCATGGGTAGATTGCCTTGATTCCTTGTATATATTGCAGTTTGTATGATAGAGATGAATAATAATTCTCTCCAAATAATTATAAAGTGAATTGAGATAATTAAATATAAATTTGGAAGTATTCAAATGAATTATTCTTCAACACCCGTAATCCATTTCTCGCCCGATAATCCTGTTTCCTTTCACTGTATATAGCTGGTAGATGGTGGGTAGATAGTGGGGTAGATTGCACCCGGTTGGGTTATGGGACAGATGACACAGTATCACGCGGAATCTAAAAGCAAATCTAAAAGCAAATCTAAAAGCAAATCTAAAAGCAAATCTAATAATCTAATAATCTAAAAATCTAAAAATCTAAAAGCAAATCTAATAATCTAAAAATCTAAAAATCAAAAAATCTAAAAATCTAAAAATCTAAAAATCTAAAAATCTAAAAATCTAAAAATCTAAAAATCTAAAAATCTAAAAATCTAAAAATCAAAAAATCAAAAAATCAAAAAATCTAAAAATCTAAAAATCTAAAAGCAAATCTAAAAATCTAAAAGCAGAATCTAAAAATCTAATAATCTAAAAATCTAAAATAAAACGTAAGATAATTCTCTCTAAATTTTAAAATGAGAAATTAAAGTATATCTAAATAATATGTTTATCATTTTTAAAAACATATCTATGGTTTAAAATATTGGCGATATTACAATGAGATGCTACATTTACAATGAGATGCTACATTTACAATGAGATGCTACATTTACAAAGAAATAATACCATATGTTGGCATAACAAAAAAAACATTTAGGATAAAATATGATTATTAATAATATATATATTATATAATATGAGTGAAACAAAAAACCC
>Ga0209534_10005939_pt1 | contig 10726 bp, 9 predicted proteins | sample COG_07_FD_184751 | JGI IMG/M metagenome (GOLD analysis project Ga0209534, IMG submission 184751) | Pelagic Microbial community sample from North Sea - COGITO 998_met_07 (SPAdes) (version 2) | ecosystem: Environmental > Aquatic > Marine > Neritic zone/Coastal water | place: Helgoland, sampling... | reverse complement strand
AATTAAAAACAAAACAATTAAACAAAGACGCTTGCAACATCGCAAGATCGTAGCTTAATATTAACACCAATAGGAGATCAAAGCCTCCTTATGAAATAGGCCAATGGATTCTCAAATCATTTGATGAAGGACATTTTTTACCCTTTAGTAATATCAAACTCCTCCAAAATGTTTGGTATTTTCTTCTTTAAACCAAAGAACCCACGTTTTGTATATTGAGTAACTAAACGGTCATATGTCCTTGAAATTTCAACCAATGGAATATTCAATTCCATCACTGCCTTTTGGAGACGTGTCCGAACAGGACCAATCATTAAACGAGGCGTAACTATATAGTCCAAAGAGTATTCTTTGGTCCACTCGTTTATGGCTTCATGCCAATCATCTTCTGTCAAAACACTGCATGGCATATTATAAAATTTTTCAATACATATGGCTCCATCTTTGACTAACGCTGGTGCAAAGTCTTCTACTCTGGAGCTGAGCGGCAGGACTGAACGGGCGGTTACGCTTCCTAAAGCCATAATTGCAGCAGGACGATTTGACAAACCTAAACTATCAATCGAAATATCTTCTTCCGTCATTAAAAGACCATATCGCCGCCCAATCAGTTCAGCTGACTTGAAGCTGGGTGCTATCATCTCTGTTAGTGGTGGCTCACTCATTGAAGGAGCGTTCAGAGCTAACTGCCCTTCAGGGTTGAACCGCGACTGCGTAAATTGCTCAATATTTGAGGCTCTAGCAAGGTAGGTTTTACCTGTCGTGTGTAATCCACAAATCCAACGCCATGAACATGTATTAGACGCAGGATCTCCGTCTAAAAGATGCCTATAAAAAAAATCAGCTCCGAGCTCCCAAGGGAGTTCCAAAGTATATATCCAAATGCTCGCAAACCACATACGCGCGTGGTTGTGCAAATAGCCTGTTTCAATCAATTCGCTTGCCCATGTATCAAAACAGTCTATACCCGTTTTAGCGTTGATTGCAGTTTCATAACGTCTTGCCAATCCAGCATTTTTCTCAAGCTGATCGACATAACTCACAACGTTTTTCTTATATCGCCGCCAAACCTCAGGTCTGTGCTCTAGCCATCCTTTAAAATAGCCCCGCCAAAACACTTCTTGAATGAATTTTTCCGCTGATGAGACGTTGTGCATTTTCAAAGTCTTGCGCAGAACATCCTCTTCAAGGATTACCCTGTGCCTTATCCAAGGGGATAATGCTGAGACATTCGCGTGCTCTTCAGGCCCCAGTTCGAAGTTCCGCCGTTTTGCGTAAGCAACCCCGGCTCTCGGTATGAAGTCTTTCAAACGTTTTTTAGCGGCTTCACGGGTTGGAACCCAATTTTTTATTGCATTAGGCTCTGGATTTAGAAATGAACTCTGCATCATGTCATATTCTTTTTTGATGACTGGCAGCGTTTGGAGCAATAAATAACATTCTCCCAATCTCGTTCCCATTTCTTACGCCATGAAAACGGACGGCCACAAATGACACATATTTTTGAGGGTAGGTTTTGCTTTTTAATAGCCATAATAACCGCATTTTTTGATACTAAATCAAGTTTGGTTGAAATTAGTGAGAACCTAATATATTATTACGCTAATAAATATATTGCGGATCTTAAATTATCTGATTATTTTTCTGATTATGTAACTCGCATTGATGAGTGTCTTGCTGTCTTGACGATAGGAAAAATTGAACAACGTTCAGGTTTGGGTCTATTTCCTAGCAAGACTTACAATGATCAAGTGCGCCCTATAAAAGGATGCCATTAATTGTCCGGATGATAATGTCCGGTTGAGTATTTAGAAATAGTTAAACAATAATTTGATAAAAAGGGGTCGTTTTAATTAAAAAAATAATTCAAATTTTCCAAGCAACCAAGCAAATACTATATAAATTACAGAACAACAAGTTATCCTCACTTTCAACCATAGGATTAGGTTTAACGGCCTGTTCTACAGGCACTAGAGAAGATATCATTTCCCATAGCTACGTTGTTCCTCAGAAAATTCCATTCGATATAACTAGTGTGAATTTAAGTAACTTGCCTTGGCTAACACCGGGCTCGGGTGGATTTTTTGGAAAACCAGCCTTAATCAATAATGGAAATCAAAATATAATTATTATCCCTGCCATGTTTAGTGTGGAGTATGACTCCTTTCAAACCAATACACCCGAGGGCCACTTATTTGTTTTTACACAAGAAAATGGATTATTTAAGCAGTCTGAAAATATTAATTTTGTTGGTCAACCAAGACCATATTTATATGATTTTAATAGTGATGGTGTTAATGAAATTGTGGGAATTACAACTGGCGAAGATGGAAGAATAATTCAAAGTTTGGCTGACGTTGCAACTAGGCCATTTTATTATGATTTTATGGACGGAAATATAATTTATTTCGGGGCTGAACAATGGCAACATGCATCTGCTTTCGAAGATGTTAATTATGATGGAATACCCGATTTAATTGTAGCTCCTATCGGCTACGAGCCACAAAGCGTAGTTTATAATATTTTAGATTTTTCAGAAATATCAATTCAGCATACTTTTAAAGGTCATGGTGAGGGAGAAATTGCATTTACTGATCTCGATGGAGATGGATTGCTAGAATTTGTTGAAACTGACAGCTCTTGGGACGGAGCATTGAATAACAATGCACTGATGATTGATGTTTACGAAATAAATATGGATGGATCTGTTGCAAAGATACAAAGCTTGCAATTTGGTCAGCTGGACGGAGATCGTTTTTTATTTAAAGAATGGAATGGAGCTGAGGAAAGTAATTATTATACTGGAAATGCATTTGGAATTGATTTTAATCTTCTGCATAGATGGCATTCTGAGTTCATTGATATTGATGGAGACCTAGATGAAGATTTATTACTAATTTACTCAATCGATAATAATCCGTCTGGTTTGCAGAGCGAAGATTTGAATTATCTTAATCCAATTCATATTATCACTATAGATGCTGTCGATGGTGCTCTAGATTACTCCACATTGCTAGTGACACCTGTCCCAGCAAATTTTGTTGGGAAGGGCTGGTCTTTCATGGATTTAGATGGAGATAGTTTTATCGACATGTATCTTGATATCGATCTGATGCCCTCAAGTTTCATGGGCAGTGACCTGGGTGATCGAATTTGGCTAAATGATGGGAGTGGGCTCTTTAATCCTATTGGAGATAGGGCAGATGATAGTCTCTACGGAAAGGAATTTATGTCCAGTGGCGAATATTCCATATATGATATTGATGGAGAATTATATTTAGCAGGGGTTACATCCCTATTAAATGGTTCGGATCTATCATTTATATCAATCCCAATTATCGATATAATTTAAATTTGTTTATATCTGGACCTAGAATTTATATCTTATCTATTCTAGTATTACTTATAGGAGCTATTAATGACAGGTCGTTTATTTTTACATACAGTGTTTATTAGTTTGTTACTTTCAGGATGTGGAATGGCATTAAGTAAAGAAAGTCGTATATCGACTGAAAAATTTGGGGAGATGCTAGATGGTCGCGAAATCATCAAATATTCGATTTTAAATAAACCTGACGACGTACATAGACAGCCTAGGATTGCATCAAGGGATTTATTCCAAAAGTACTGAAGGCTTTATGTCTGCTTGGCAGAGGCTGATCAAAAGAACTGGCATTATTGACTTGAGGTTTCACGACTTAAGGCATGAAGCAATTAGCAGGTTCTTTGAGATGGGGTTGAGTGTTCCTGAGGTGGCGTTGATTAGCGGTCATCGTGATTACAGGAGGTTGCAACGGTACACTCATTTGAAGCCTGAGGAGGTTGCTTTGAAACTTCTTTAGAGCTGTTTTATCATAGATGTGTAGAGCCAGATCAGGACTATGCATTTGCTGACTCAGGGGAGGCCAAACAGAGCCTTTAGTTAAATTTATGTAGTGCAGGATTCGCCCAGATGCTTCACCTCTCAGCGAGTCTTAAAATAAGCCAAGAAAGATCCGCAATAATCGGAGAGAATTTATGATATATGACGGCTATGCTTTACGTGTCGGCGCAATGGTAATCATTTGTTCTGATAGGTCATCATGAAGCCCACCAATCATCATATGTTTGATACCGGGTACAAAGGCAACATCATAGATCTCCTCAATGGTTTCATTCTCCACGGTGATGCTATGAAGAATATCTCCCTTTAAGATATCAAAGACAAACAAGCCACACTGATCTTCCTCATTGGCATCTTTGAGTTTTGCTTCGAGAGGTAAATCCTGGAAGCTTTTACTCTCTCTGATCTTGGATGTACTAGTAACAGCTGTATCACCAATAAACTGAAGTCCACGGGCAAAACCAGGGATGTGTGTTCTCGCCGTAAACATCTTATTTACCCTATCAACAATACCAATTTCACCAGTACCTGAGTTCACGAGCCATAAATTACCTTCATGAAGTCTTGGTGAGTGGGGCATAGATAAATCATTAAGTATAATCTCGCCCTTACTGACATCAATAAGGACACCGCCATCAGCTCTGACATCCCGCCATCCTTCAAAAGTATTTGTTTGAGAGAGTGCTGTTACATATTTGACAGCTCCATCTTCGATGGCCAGACCATTAAGGTGGCAACGATCTTCATAAACAAGGCTATCTATAAAAGAAGGTTTCCACAGAGGAGCGATGCTGTGAGTAGCGGCACAACCTCCAACGCAGTTCATGCGTGTACTGGCAAAGGCAATCATGCCATTTTTAAGAAGTCCAATTTCATGGGTATCCTGATTACCTGTTCGATACATCATTTCAGGGACATATACTGCATCAAAACCAGCAAAAGGGTGTTGGGTGTTTAGAGTGAGGGCATTCTCAAAGCGCCAGATACGGAACTTATCTGCCATAAGCAGTGTCGAGTTATTAACACTCAAGCCTGTAGGATCAGGATAACTACGTTCATAGAAAGCAACTTCATCTTTATCATCTAGACCAACAGTAAAGACTTTACCCAAACGACGTGCAGTAAAGACGAGTGAACCGTTTGCTTCTTTTAACCAACGAGCAAACCCGTCAGATATATTGAACTTTGGCGGGCTTACGGTTACTTTTTTTTCTGTTGTCATTAAATACACTTATCCTCTGTAAAAATCATTCCTAAATTCCATTATGATCAAACATGAGATCAGATTGTTGATATACTATCTCTCACGGAAGGCTTTTTCCTGTAATTTAAGCACTGGGTTCATCAAGTAGCGCATAATTGATTTTTTACCGTTCAGAATATCGACTTCTGCGACCATACCAGGTAAAATTGGTAAGTTTCCATCATCAGATGGCAAACTATTTTCTTCTGTGCGCACTTGAATGACATAAACATATTGCTCTTGATCATTAAGGATCGCATCAGCACTAATATTTTCGACACGCCCTTCCAAAGCACCATATCTTGCGAAATCATAGGCCGTTAATTTTACTCTTGCATCCTGCCCTGGGCGAAGGAATGCGATATCCTGCGGTTGCACTTCTGCTTCTACAAGCAAAGTATCATCAAGCGGTACCAACTCAACAATCGGCATACCACTATCAACGATACCACCAAGGGTACTGACCATGACTTGATTTATGATCCCGTCTGTTGGGGCGAGCACATCGGTTCTGTTGACACGGTCAGAAAGGGCTGGAAGACTGTCGACAAGTTGGTTGCGGTTAGTTTCTGCCTCATTCAGTTCCATCAGCGCACTTGCGCGAAACTTCTGTCTCTCCGCTTCAATTTGAAGATTAACTTCCTCAACGGATTTTTTTGCTTTTTCAATACCGAGTTCAGCAATACGACTATCGCCCGAGGCCTCAATTTTTCGTTGTTCCGCACGAACCAATTCCATCTGCGGTTCAATACCGCGTTCTACCAGCGGCTTAAGTAACTCGACTTCCCGATCAGCCAGGGCACTCGCAGATCTCGCACTCACCAAACTAACCTCTGTTTCAATAAGTTCTTGTTCGATTTGCTTTAATCGCGCTGCAATACTATTGATAGATGCATCAAATTCAGCTTTACGCGCATTAAATAAATTTAATTCACGGCTGACCATATATTCCTGCTCGGCCATTAACTTTTCATCAAACACAGGCTCTTCAAAGTTACTTTCCGCTTTGAGACGCGCGATAGTCGCTTCCAATGATAGAAACTCTTCTTCATTACGGTTAAATTCTGCATCAAACTGGGTACGATCCAGTTTTACCAGCACGTCTCCTGCTTTCACTTTATCGCCTTGACGGACGAGAATTTCTTTTACAATACCGCCTTCAAGGTTTTGGATAATCTGAATTTGTTTAGATGGCACAATTCGCCCCGATGCACGTGTCACTTCATCCAGTTCAGATAATGAAGCCCATAAAATGAAAAGCACGAAAAAACTGGCAATACAAATCAACAATGCATTCGCGGCAATTTTGGGTGTTAACTCTGTCTTATCACTTAGCATGTCTCTACCCCTTTTTCATCATGTCAGGTGTATTCTTTCCACCCTTAGGGGTTAACATTTTAATCACGTCATCTTTTGGTCCATTGGCAACAATCTTACCCTGTTCAACAACGATGATACGGTCGACAAGTTCTAATAAAGTGGGTCGATGCGTAACGATGAGAAGCGTCCTGTCTTTTAATTCTTCTTTTAGTCTATAAATCAACTTATGTTCAGAAGCTGTATCCATAGAGCTGGTAGGTTCATCCATCATAACCATTGGTGCATTACGCACGAGAGCCCTGCATATCGCCAAGGCTTGTTTTTGTCCGCCGGAAAGTCCTTCACCGCGATCTCTTAAGTGAAGGTCATATCCATTGGGAATGGCCCCAATAAATTCTTGCACGCCACTTATTTCCGCTGCTTTTAAAATGTCTTCATCTTTAATATCGGGATGTCCCATGGTGATATTTTCTTTTACCGTACCAGAAAAAAGGAATACATCCTGTAAAACCATTGCCATATTGGCACGCACATCTTCAGGGATAATTTGCCGTATGTCCGTATCGTCTATCATGATGGCACCATCATCTGGGTCATAAAGGCCAGCCGCAAGGCGCAACACCGTACTTTTACCCGAACCTATTTTGCCTAAGATGCCAACCTTTTCACCCTGCTCAACCTTGAAAGATACATTATCAAGCACGCGGGTTGGTTGATCAGGGTATTTGAAGGTCACGTTTTTAAATTCTATTTTGCCCTTCATATTTTCGCGGCGGATAAAATCACGTCCCGACACATCTTCAGATGGTTCCGCCATTAAATGATCAAGCGCAGCATAAGCCGTCTTAGCATGGTTATAGCGTGTTAGTAGGTTCGCTAACTGGCCAAGCGGTGCAAGACAGCGACCGGAAATAATCACACAAGCAATCAAAGCCCCCATCGAAAGTTCCCCGTCCATAATCAAAATAAAACCAACAGCAACAATACCAATTTGTGATAATTGCTGCGCAGATGCTGCACTATTAATGGCAATTTGGCTGAACATCCGAGACTTTAAACCGACATTAGAATGTTGGTCCACTGCCTTTTCCCAGCGGTCATGAAATAAACGATCTGAGCCAAGGCTTTTTAAAGTTTCTAGGCCCGATACCATTTCAACAAGCGTGCTTTGCTTGCTATGCCCTTGCTGCATACCCTCTTTTGAAAAGCGCGATAAAAAAGGTTGAATAAATACACCAACAAAGAGAACAAATGGCACCGCAATGGCCGGTACCCAAGCTACAGGGCCACCAATAAAAGCAATCACGCCGATAAAGAGTACGATAAAAGGAATATCAACTACCGTCGCAAGAGACGCAGATGTGCAAAAATCACGCAAGCTTTCAAATTCACGCACCGTATTCACTAACCCTCCGGTTGAGCCTTTTTGTGAAGCGAGCTTTAATTTCATGATCCGGTCAAAGATACGCTTCGCCACCGTCAAATCCACTTTTTGCCCCGCGCTATCAATAAAATAGGCACGCAGAAACTTGAGAAGAAAATCAAATCCGATCAGGATAAACATCCCAATACAAAGCGCTACAAGACTTTCAATCGCGTTATTTGGAATGACCCTATCATAAACGGTCATAATGAATATTGAACTACCCAAAGAGAAGACGTTAATCATCACAGCAGCAAGAATAATTTGGCCATAAGTCCACCAATTTTGATGAAAAGCCCCCCAAAACCAATGTTCTTTGTCTAAAAAGGTAGGCTGTGCATTCAATTGCTCACTCATTATTCATTACGCTCCAAAATGACATTCAGGGTCGGCAATAATGTACCCATACTATCGAGCAAGCGATAAACGGAAAGATCTGTTTCAATCAGGCCGCTTAAATGTTGCTCTAAAGCACTTTGGTGTTCTCTTTCTGCCTCGAGTAATGAAAAGAGACTTCCGCCTGTGACTTCGAACTGTTCACGTGTTTGATCGCGGTTAATGCGACTTGCACTGACGGCTTTTTCTAATGAAAAGAGCTGTCGTTTCTGACTTTCCATATTTTGGAAGGATACTTTAATGCCGCGATTAACTTCACGTGAAATATTGTCTTCAGAATGGCGGGCACGTTCATAATTTTTCTGTGATCTTGAAATCCGCGCAGACCTTGCCCCGCCGTTATAAAGGCTGTAATTTAATAACAGCCGTCCCGTTACATCATAATCCGGTGTGCCGCGCTCAAGGTCATATTTCGTTGCCGCTAATTCAACAGAAAGACTAGGCAGTCTTTCCCCTTTCGCTGCGTTCACTTCATCTCTTGATGATAACGAACGTGATGACGCCATCACAAGAAGAGGGCTATTCTGAAACCCCATTTCAAGGGCTTCATTTTCCGATTTCGGTAATTCAACGCCAAAATCAGGCCGCTTTAAATTGTCCGGAGAAAAGTTATATATTTCTTCATAATGGCTGGTCGCTTCTTCAAGATCCAATTCAGCACGTGACGATTGGGTTTCAGCAATCGCCAAACGCGATTCCATCAAAGTCACATCTTGATTGGCACCCCGTCCACTTTCAAACCGTTGATTGACCATATCCAATATTTCACGGTGCCGCATTACATTTTCAGCTTGGTATTCTTTTCTCATACGTTGAAAAAGCACATAGTAATGAGCCTCTACAGCGGCTAAAGCGACGGCTGAGGCTTCGAGGGCATATTCTTCGTGCGCTGCGGTAAAAGCATGCTTGGCGCTTGAAATGCGGCTATAAGTGCTGCCACCATCATAAATTAACTGCCTACCAACAACTGAAACATTTGCCGCCGTATCACGCAAACTACGCTGAGTGATATTATCGAAACGATCCTCAAAGTTATTCAACAGACGGTGGCGACCAGATAGATCAACCCCTATTTGTGGGTATAGTGCCGAACGCGCTTCGTCTTCGCGATATTTTTGTTCCTCGCGTGACGCCAAAGCCGCCGAAGTGCGTGGATGTTCGCTTACAGCCAATTGGACATTTTCTTTAAAAATTTGTGCATAAGAGGCTACGACAGAATAATCCGAACTTTCTAAAGCCTGACATACCATAACAGGGGAAATAAGAATTGAAATGATAATTGTGACGAAACATTGCCGCTTTATTTTCATTTTAAAAACTCTTAAACTTCAAAAAAGTTATTTTTTCTGTTGCCATTAAATACACTTACCCTCAGTAAAAATCTTGCACATATGAATGATCTATCCACTATAGAATATAAAGATCAAACTCACCAGTGCCATTCGTTGTAATGAGGCTATCCACCTGAGCTCCCTCAAGCCTGACTAGTACATCCAAATTATCTGTACCCGCATCATCACCTTGTGTAAAGAGGAAGGCATCAGAGCCAACATCAAAGGCCACCGTAGACCCTGCATCACCAAGGTCGTTGTTCTGAAGGTAATCAAGCGCAGCAGCGATCTCACTATTGGTATTGATATCAAGAACGCCTGCAAATGTATCTGCATCATCAAAGGTAATAACGCCATCTGTTATGGCATGGGACTTGATGGTTGCTGCGCCAATGGTCAGGGTACTATCCGTACCGTCTGTCCCGGCCGTGTCGGCCACAACAGTGGCTGTACCCACAGTATTTATTGTCTCACTGTTAGAGGTACCGTTGCCTGTCTCAAAGTCATGAATGGTATCGTATCCTGTTACGGTTCCTGCATCTCCAGTTCCACCAAAGCTTAGGACACTGTCCCCTGCCTCTAGGATAAAGGTATCTAAGTTACCACCACCGTAGAAATCATCAGCACCAGCACCGCCGTCGAGGCTATCCGTTCCAGATCCACCCTTGAGAATGTCATTATCTGCAAGGCCTGAGAGCGTATCATTACCCTCACCACCAATTAATGTCTCTGCACCTGTCGTGCCGGTAACCGTATCATCGCCAACAGTTCCCGCCTGGGCAGAGGCACCCCACTTGGCGCCGCCGTAGACAACATAGCTCGAGCCGCTGTTACTTCCATTAGGGTCAGCAAAGCGTGCCCCAATGATCAGGTCATCATAGCCATCGCCATTGACGTCACCCGCACTGGAGACTGAGCCACCACTAGCAATCTCAGCCGTCACGCCATCGAGGCGGAAGCCGTTGGTGCCGTCAAGATCTGAAAGATCAACTGTGGCTCCCATGTTAGCCGCCCCGCCAAATACAACATAGCTCGAGCCGCTAGATCCTCCATTAGGGTCAGAATACGGAGCACCAATGATCAAGTCATCATAGCCGTCACCGTTGATGTCGCCCGCACTGGAGACTGAG
>Ga0209534_10005926_pt1 | contig 10740 bp, 6 predicted proteins | sample COG_07_FD_184751 | JGI IMG/M metagenome (GOLD analysis project Ga0209534, IMG submission 184751) | Pelagic Microbial community sample from North Sea - COGITO 998_met_07 (SPAdes) (version 2) | ecosystem: Environmental > Aquatic > Marine > Neritic zone/Coastal water | place: Helgoland, sampling... | reverse complement strand
TTAAGAAATCTCTATCGTGAGAAACTAGTATCAAAGTACCATCAAATGCTAATAAAGCATCCTTGAGTACATCCTTGGATCTGAGGTCAAGGTGATTAGTAGGCTCATCCAGAATCAATAAATTGTTCGGCTCTAACAATAACTTTACCATCGCTAGCCTTGTCTTTTCTCCTCCAGATAGTATGCTTACTTTTTTATCTATATCCTCTCCAGAAAACATAAATCCTCCCAAGAGGTGTTTGATCTGCGTACGTATTTCACCTTTGGCAACTTCATCTACAGTCTCAAACACAGACAACTTAGGATCTAATAATGAAGCTTGATTTTGCGCAAAATACCCAATCTCAATATTGTGACCTATTTGGCATTTACCTTCTACTTCTATCTCTTGCATAATGGCCTTGATCATTGTAGACTTTCCTTCACCATTACGACCTACAAAAGCTATTTTTTCACCACGCTCAATAGTCATACTCGCTTGCTCAAATACGGTATAATCACCATATTTCTTAGTCAGATCTTCGACAATCACAGGGTAATCACCAGATCTTGGAGCGGGAGGAAATCGCAATCTTAGTGATGCGCTATCCACTTCATCTATCTCTACGATCTCTAGTTTCTCTAGCATTCGCTCTACTGAGGATACTTGATTGGTCTTAGAATACGTCCCTTTGAATCGCTCTACAAATCGCTCTTGCTCTGCTATAAATTTCTTCTGTTCTTTAAAAGCTTTCAATTGAGTCTCTCTTCTCTCCTTTCTGAGTTCGATGTAATGTGAATAGCTAGCCTTATAATCATATATACGGCCCATTGTCACTTCAATAGTACGATTCGTAATATTATCAATAAATGCTCTATCGTGCGATATCACCATTACTGCGTTAGCCTTATTGACTAAGAAATCCTCTAGCCAGAGTACCGATTCTATATCGATATGATTGGTAGGCTCATCTAAGAGAATAAGATTTGGCCTCTGTAACAGTATCTTGACTAGTTCTATCCGCATTCTCCAACCACCAGAAAATTCGCTGGTTTGACGATTCATATCCTCTTGCTTAAATCCTAATCCCTTGAGTGCTTTTTCTACTTCCGCTTCGTGATTGACTTCTTCTAGATTGTAAAATCGTTCTCCGATATCTGAAGATTGCTCTATAAGTTTCATGTATTCGTCAGATTCGTAGTCTTTACGTATCATCATTTGCTCATTGAGGTCGTCGAGTTGCTTCTTGAGAGTAAAGTACTCCTTATAGGCTTTTGACGCTTCCTCGGATACTGTACAGTCATCTTCAGTCAGTAGATGCTGTGGTAAATAGCCTATCTTGATGTGCTCTGATTTAATAATTTTACCTCGATTAGCAGTCTGTACACCAGCGATTATTTTCATCATAGTAGACTTCCCTGCACCATTCTTGCCCATAAGAGCGATCTTGTCATTTTCATTGATGACAAATGATACATTTTTGAAGAGTGTATGCCCGCTAAATTCTACAGCTATTCCGTCTACAGATATCATGTTTCGCTACTTTTGGATAATGAGCGGCGAAGGTAGGAAATTCATTAATTATTGATTGTTAATAAATAATTCAATTCTACAAATGTAGAGTAACTTTACAATTTTAAATTACTTTTTACAATACCAACAATCCAATCTCTCTAATGGCGGTCATCGAATCTCCAAACCAAAACAAAGTGAAATCATCTAAGCTTTCTTCATAACTCGATTTCAATTGTCCAAAAGTCATAATAGAACCCTCATCTATTTTAAGGTCTTCTAGATTATCGATTAGCCATTGGCCTTTATCCGAGACCATAGATATTTCATGTGATGAACGTTTATCATGAAATGTCATTTGCATAAACTCAACTTGTAATCCCTTGCTTTCTCCTTGATATATATATACCGTCGGCATATTACCCAACCATACAATCTTAGACGAGGACTTAACTTGAGGAAACGGTTCAGATTCGATACAATTAATAATATAATCATGAGCTATACTGGTCTGAGGAATTTCAAAATCAAACCACTCTTGAAGATCATATTCAAAACAGATACCGTGCATATAATTAAACAATGACTTTCGCAAGCCTTCGCTGAATATCTCATGATCGATACCTGTGCTATCGGTAAACGCCACATCATTATTCGCAAATGTGATATCAGCGTAATGAGGTTCTATACCATAGTCTTTTGGAGACAATCCTACTGGACTATGAGCTGTAAGGGCAAACTGGTGCCAGAATCCAGATTGGATCACACCATTTTCGATTAATTGTCTTACTATTTCCAAACTATCGACAGTTTCTTGAATAGTTTGTGTCGGATATCCATACATCAGATATGCATGTACCATAACTCCTGCTTCGGTAAAATTACAGGTAACCTGAGCAACTTGTTCTACTGTAACTCCTTTTTGGATCAGATCTAACAGTCTCTCAGATGCTACTTCTAATCCTCCAGACACTGCAATACATCCAGATGCTTTCAACAATAGACAAAGATCTCTATTGAAACTTTTTTCGAAACGAATATTTGTCCACCATGTCAATGTAAGTTTACGTCTAACAATCTCGATAGCAACTGCACGCATAAGAGCAGGCGGAGCAGCTTCATCCACAAAATGAAATCCATTTTCGCCAGTCTGTTCGATCATTTCTTCCATGCGATCTACGAGCATACTAGCAGTTACTGGTTCGTATTTACCTATATAATCCAATGAAACATCACAGAAAGTACATTTGCCCCAATAGCATCCATGTGCCATAGTCAATTTGTTCCATCTACCATCGCTCCAAAGGCTATGCATTGGATTTGCGACTTCGATTACTGAAATATACTTATCGAGAAGCAAATCACTATAATCAGGTGTCCCTAGATCTACTTGTTTGTAATCCTGTCTGATAGAGAAGTTATTATATATCACTTCTCCATTTTTTATTAGGAATGTCCTTTTAAAAAATCCAATATTAGAATTACTATCAGTTGGATCTAGCACATTAGAAGCAAGTAATTCTATAGGCAGCTCACCATCATCTAAAGTTATAAAATCGAAAAACTCAAACACTCTTACATCACTAACACTTCTCAATTCAGTATTAGGAAATCCACCACCCATTGCAACTTTTATATCTGGATAATTGGATTGGATATATTTCGCACATCTGAAAGCACTATAAAGATTACCAGGAAAAGGAACTGAGAAACAAATAAGTTTAGGTTGCGTTGCATTCAAATGTGATTTGAGAATTTCCAACGTAATGTCATCAATAAATGAATTTTTTTCTTTCAACGCATCGTATAATTCGTCAAAACTATTGGCACTTCGTCCTAATCTTTCGGCATATCTACTAAACCCAAATTGATCATCTACACATTCTACGATGAAGTCTGATAGATCTTCTAAATATAATGTCGCAATATGTTTTGCATGATCTTGTATTCCCATCGAACCAAATGCCCAATCGGTGTTTTGAATACTTAGTAATCTATTAGCTTGAGGCAAAAAATTATCAGTACAAATCTGTCGTGCAAACGTTTGATTATTACCTTGAAGAAAAAGCACAACCTCATCAATAGTTTGAATGTAATCCTCTCTCAGTGTATAGATCCGAAGTGCATTGTCGCTCAATATAGACTCTCGCTCAATTGCAAAGTCAAATATCTGTCGCAAACCAACACTACTGAACAATGAAAGTATCACTTCGATACCAAGATCAACTTGAAAGTTTGATATTTCCTTTGTCTTTAAAAATCCCTTTAGGTATGCTGTGGCTGGGTATGGTGTATTCAGCTGTGTAAACGGTGGTGTAACAAGAAGTAGATCTGACAAATTTGCTATAAGATTGAGACGTAAAGATAGTAAATCAATGAAAGTAAAATCTCTAATCCAAATTAAGATAAAATTAAGTTAATCATCATTATCAAAGAATTACTTATCACCACATGAATTGCCTTTGTTTATATAAAAAATTCAATAAATGAGAATTAGTAAAATGAATACAAGTAAATATAGTATCTTAATTAATTTGCAAATACAATATAAACTAGAGACTAATGACCAAAGTCGTTATTTTTTAACAAATATTACAAGTGAACTTAATTATCTAAAAAATAACAGAATTTAATTTATTCTTTCTCATTTTTATGTGACATATTATATGAAATATGTCACATAGATGGTTTCAAAAAACGAGATTAAAAATTATTCGAATTATTAACTTTATTCAATTAATTTTACATCATAATCAGAAAATGAGTTTAAAGTAAATTGATTTTGGCCTATTTTTGATTTTTGGAATCAAAATTGCAGTAGAATAATCAATAATCTTTAAATTCCAATTTTAATTTCAATATTGAACAATCCAGTTTAAAAAGTCACTGGAGTAAAATTAACATTATTACTATTATGATGAGTACTACTAAATTAAGAGAACGTATCAGAAAAACTAAAGCTTCTCTAAGAAAGCTAGAATCACGATTAAAAAGTGAACTGAGAGTTGCTGCTGCCGCTAAGAAAAAAGCTGCTGCTGAAAGAATTAAAGCTGCTGCTGCTAGAGCAAAAGCTGCTGCTGACAAAAAAGCTGCTGCCGCTGCTAAGAAAATAGCTGACGCTGCTGCTAAAAAAGAAGCTGCTAAAGCGAGAAAAGCTGCTGCCAGGGCCAAGAAAAGAGAAGCTGCTAAAGCGAGAAAAGCTGCTGCCAGGGCCAAGAAAAGAGAAGCTGCTAAAGCGAGAAAAGCTGCTAAAGCTGCTAAGAAAAAGGCTGCTGCCGCTAAAAAGAGAGAAACTGCTAAGGTTAAAAAAACACCCGCAAAGAAAACTACAGCAAAGAAAGCCACAGCTAAAAAAGCACCCGCTAAGAAAGCTACAGCTAAAAGAAAGACTACTGCAAAGAAAGCCACAGCTAAAAAAGCACCCGCTAAGAAAGCTACAGCTAAAAAAACACCTGCTAAGAAAGCCACAGCTAAAAAAGCACCCGCTAAGAAAGCACCCGCTAAGAAAGCTACAGCTAAAAAAACACCTGCTAAGAAAACTACAGCAAAAAAAGCTACAGCTAAAAGAAAGACTACTGCAAGAAGAAAGAAGAAGTAATTCGAGATTCTACGAGCAGAAGAATATTGAAATGGCTACCGAGAGGTGGCCATTTCTAGTTTAGATCACTAATCTTAAGCTAAAATTGTTCTAATACCTCCTATCATTTAGGTGCCACTCAAAGATTATCTATTATATCACAAACAAATTAGATGCAATACTTAGCTTTGAGCAAAACTTTCAAACATTATGCTTCATTTCGAAAAGTACCTATCAGATTTTAACAGTACTATCAATATTTGGGAATTTATACTTAATCTCATAATCGTAACCGTCATAGCGTATACGATAAAACTGTTTTACATTAGGTATGGAAGAGCTATTTCAGACAGAAGAAAATTTGCAAACAATTTCATCCCACTAGCGGTGGGAACCTTACTAATTATCGCAGTAATCAAATCATCTATAGCTCTTTCACTTGGTTTAGTAGGTGCATTGTCTATAGTAAGATTTCGATCTGCCATCAAAGATCCTGAAGAACTAACCATGTTATTTTTAATAATAGGTCTTGGATTAATGGGTGGAGCTAATAAACCATTAATGGCAGTAGTTAGTTATTTATTGATCTTACCTATTTTATTTCTCAACTCACGTTTAGCTCAGAACAAAGGAACCGTAACGAACAAATCATTTCTCAATATCAATACCGAATTGACTGATATTTCGGTCCTAAATAAAGCTATAGAACCACTAACCTCATATCTTGAAATCAAACGTGTCGATAGTAATCCAAATGGAATACATGCCAGCTACTATTGCATTATAGATCACCCAGGACAGCTTCAAAATATTTTAGATACTGTCAAAGCAATCGATATCAAAGCAAAAATCTCATTCGTAGAGCAGCCTGACTTATTATTATGATTCTAAAAGGAAATAACTTAAAAAAAATCCAAATACCTTATACATGGCTTTTTGGATTTTTAGGAATAATAGGTCTGATATATTTTATCAACTCTAGAGATCGGGACAAACAACATCCACAAGAGTCCATTGTGTGTGATGCAGAAAATACTTTAGATAAACAATTCGTAAATAGTGGAAATAAATTCTCTAATTCAGCTACACAAAGTAGTGAAGAAAGCTACTCTGGTAATTACTCCAGTAAACTAGACTCTAAACATCAGTATGGTATGAGCTATGTGGTAGAATCACCTACCCCTGGAACTCGATATCATGTGAAAATCAAAAGAAAGTCTAAAAATAGTGTGCATTCTGCTCTTGCTATAAATCTGGATCCAATTAGTGCGGGATACAAACAGAGCAGCACTCCAACTCATATCGATAAAAATGGATGGGAAACACTAGAACTAGAATTCATAATTGATGACCTTACTCACGTCAACAAAGTTTCTATTTTTCCTTATCTCATAAATGATAAAAGCGTCGCCTACTTTGATGATTTGACGATAACGATAAATCCTCTTACACCATATAGAGATTTAAATCATACTCAATTACATTTATACTTAGATCATAAGGCACTTAATAAACTTAACAATAAAAGAAATAAAGCACTTAGTGAAGGATTACTAGTATCAGCCGATGATGACTGGGTCAAAGCTAAATTAACTGAAGATGACAATTATGGCGTAGACGTCAAATTAAGGCTAAAAGGAGATTGGACAGATCACCTCAGAGGAGATTATTGGTCTTACAGAATAAAAATGCCAAGCGATAAGACATGGAATAGAATGCAGACATTTTCATTACAAGATCCTAGTACTAGATCATACTTAGATGAATGGATCTACCATATGGCTTTGGATAAGGTAGATGTCATTACTCCAAGGTATGGGTTTGTTCGTCTTATTCAGAATGACAAAAAGCCCGTACTATATGCTTATGAAGAACACTTCGAAAAACAAATAGCTGAATATCGTAATAGACGTGAAGGAGTAATTTTAAAGCTAAGCGACGAATATCTATGGAGCCAAAGAATGTTGAATAAGCAAGAAGAGAATCCAGATGTATTCGAAACATCGGTCACCAATTCAGATATACTGCCATTTGGAGTAAAGAAAACACTAAATAATCCAAAACTTAAAGAACAGTTTGTACATGCACAAGACTTACTGAATGCCTTCAAGGAAAGAAAAGCAAAGGCAGCGGAAGTATTTGACATGAAACTCTTAGCTAAATACTTTGCGATAACAGATATATTCGATGGTGGCCATGCATTTGTATGGCACAATATGCGCTTCTATTATAATGCCATAACTCGAAAGCTAGAGCCAATAGGTTTTGATGGCTTCACTGAAAATGGAGCATTCAAAGTGTATAACAATTTGTTTTTTGGAGAATTCAAATCAGGAATAGCCAACAATAATTGGAGCGCTTTCTATAACTATATTTACAAAGATCCAGAATTTAATAAATATTATGTCCCTGCACTCAATAAATACAGTGGAGATTTATTTATTAACGAACTTTTACAAGAGAAGGCGGAAGAGGTAACGAAATATGAAAAATTGATCTCAAATTATACTGCTACAAATTATAGCCTCGATAAGTCCAAAATAAGAAAGCGTGCAAGACTTATCAATAAAAATATCCAACCTAGAGACGAAATATCCATTAAAGCATATCGCGATTCAAAAAACTCGGCAACGATTGATGTATCTAATTATCATCCTATTCCAATCGAAATTATTGGTAGCAGTAATGATAAAGAAGCGATAAATAGTGACGCAATAATAACATTTGTAAATAGTAATGCAAGAAATCAACCTCCTCAATATACAACTATTGATGTGGATGCTTCACATCGATTTATACATTATAGATTAGCTGGAAGTGACGATATTTTTTACTCGACAATAAGAAAATGGAGGCACCCTGAAAATTTGATAAGCCGATATGAACCATACCAAAAGCCGGTTATACCTTTTCAAGAAAAGGATTATTCTCTGACAGATAATCAATTGGTTATAAAATCTGGTAAGTATATTATAGATTCTCCTCTTATACTTCCAAAGGGATACACACTCATACTGAGTGAAGGAACAGAGATAGACCTAAGAAACAAATCCTATATGCTTGTATATGGAGCGTTACGATCGATAGGTCATGCTGAATCCACTATCACAATAACATCTAGCGATCAATCAGCTCAGGGAGTTACTTTAATACAGGCGGATAAGAAATCAGTTTTAGCCTATACAACTATTGAAAATCTCAATACTCTAGAAGAAAATGAATGGCAACTGACTGGAGCCATAACTTTCTATGAGTCCGATGTAGATATGGTAAATGTAACTATCAGACATAACCATTGTGAGGACGCATTGAATATTATAAGATCAAAATTCAATATCAGCAAACTTAATATCAATCATACGTTTGCCGATGGTTTCGATAGTGACTTTTGCAAAGGCAGTCTTACGGATTCCTACTTTCATCATACTGGAAATGATGCCGTAGATTACTCAGGGAGTGTAGTTGACATTTCTAATCTGAGATTAGAAAATATTGGCGATAAAGGAATCAGCGCCGGTGAACAAGCTACCATAAAAGCAAACAATGTCTATATCGATGGAGCTTTAATTGGAATCGCCTCCAAAGATCTATCAAGTGTAACAGTGACTGATTTAGATTTGCATAATTGCATTCAAGGGTTAGCAGCGTATCGCAAAAAACCTGAATTTGGTGGAGGAATCATCAACGTTAATAGCTATACAGCTACAAATGTCGAGAGACTCACTCAGAATGATGACGAATCAAGAATATTTCTACCTCAAAAAGAGAATTGAAAATGAGATATGAAATCAAGTATAGAATAGAATTATTGGGTTTAGCTTCAATAGAGGCCGTCATACTTATGCATCCAGCGTCGTTCTCAACTTCATTTCCAGATAGGCAAGTCAATAATATATATCTAGACACACCTAATCTTCATTGCTTCTATCAGAATATAGAGGGCGTTCCTAGAAGACAAAAAATGAGACTGCGCTGGTATGGAAAAATGGATTATCCTCAAAATAATTCCGTCCTAGAGATTAAAAATAAAAATGCAGAACTGGGGTGGAAAGATAGCTTTAAGATTTCTAATAGATCGATAGATACCAAAGAAGAATTGCTCAGTGCTATCGCAGAGCAACCCGTTAGACTGGATACTTTGACTCCTATTTTACATAACTCATATTATAGAAAATATTACATATCTAGCGATGGACTCTTTCGATTAACTATTGACAGTGAGCAGTCGTTCAAGTTACCATTCTCCAATATGGATGCTCTTGATTTAAGTCGCTACCCTATTATAGTAGAATTAAAATATGAAGCTGAATATGCTGAACGAGCAAGAGATATAATGGATTACATCCCATTCCGGCAAACTAAAAACAGTAAATACACTAACGGAGTTACTGAGCTACTGTTTTAATCAAAGGATCAATTTAATACAAAATAATTAAACATGATATTTGGCATTATTTCTATGAAAGGCAATTAAAAATATCAATCTAGTATTATCTCCAACATCATTTTACATATCTTAAACCTTGCAAAATTTTATTACTAAATATAAGAAGGACTTTCGTCTTAATCTCAAATTGGCGCTTCCCTTGATGGCAAGCCAACTAGGGCAAGTAGTAGTTAATTTCGTAGACAATATTATGGTAGCTAAACTGGGACCAGCGGCTCTTGCTGGTGTCTCTTTTGCTAATGCACTGTATGCAATTTGCCTAGTTTTTGGTATAGGTATTAGCTTTGCGCTACCTCCATTGATCTCAGAGGCACAGGGAGCAGTTGATGACAGACGTATCTCGTCTTACTTTAAACATAGCTTGATAGTAAACCTCGCATTTGGAGTGTTTAGTATGATACTTTTGATTGCTTTCATTCCTTTTATGAAATACCTTGGTCAAGATCCTGAGATAATACCTCATGCTGCTGACTATATGTACTATTCGGCATTAGGTATGATTCCTTTTATGATATTTCAAACATTGAGATGTTATAGCGATGGACTCTCCGAAACATTACCCTCTATGATAATAATCATCCTAGGTAATCTGCTCAATGTCATTCTTAATTATCTATTGATTTTTGGGCATTGGGGATTACCTGAGATGGGCACAGCTGGTGCAGCATTGAGTAGTCTTATATCTAGAGTCTTCATGGTATTCGGTATCCTTATAATATTCAGACATTGGAAAAATCTATGGATCTACCTTAGTGAAGTGAGATTCAATATGTACAAATCATCTTACTTCAAAAAGATACTGAGTCTTGGTATACCCTCTTCGTTTCAGATGACCTTTGAATTGACTGCTTTTTCTGCTGCAGCCATCATTATGGGATTTATCGGTAAGATTGAGCAAGCATCGCATCAAATCGCGATCAATCTAGCGTCGATAACGTTTATGATTGCTACTGGATTAGCTATGGCGTCAACTATCCGAGTAGGCAATCAACTTGGAAAAGGCAATATATCAAAAGTGAAAGATGCTGGCTACTCTGCGATGATCCAAATCACAATATTTATGATAGTTGCTGCTATCGGATTTGTACTTGCAAGACATCTATTACCAACTATATACATGGATAATGCAGAAGTAATATCAATCGCCGCTTATTTGCTGCTCGCAGCAGCTATCTTTCAAATTCCAGATGGTATACAAGTAGTTACCCTTTCGGCACTGAGAGG
>Ga0209534_10005908_pt1 | contig 10754 bp, 6 predicted proteins | sample COG_07_FD_184751 | JGI IMG/M metagenome (GOLD analysis project Ga0209534, IMG submission 184751) | Pelagic Microbial community sample from North Sea - COGITO 998_met_07 (SPAdes) (version 2) | ecosystem: Environmental > Aquatic > Marine > Neritic zone/Coastal water | place: Helgoland, sampling... | reverse complement strand
TTGTAGGTTATTCGCTTGCTTTAACCCACTTCAATATTTTCTCTCTTCCATTTGGCAATTGAACATGCATAAGATAAATACCTGGCGCTACATAGTTGTTTTGCAAATTGGTGGTATTCCAAATTAGGTGAGGCACATCAGCATCAGCTTTTAAGGTTTTAAGTAATTCGCCGTTTACGGTGTAAATACTAACCACTGTTCCTATTGGGATATTGGTGATTTTAACTTCTGGATAACCTTCTACACCTGAACCTAAATTATAAGCATAATAAGGATTTGGAACCACTTTAATTTGATCTAAAGCATTGTAGCTTGCAAGCTTGTTGTTGGCAATTGGCGCAAGCTTATTTAAGGAAAATTGGTAAAGCGGCAAACCTTTGTTAACCACTTTGGCTACAAGGTTTTCTGAATCAGACTCCAAGGCTTCTATTGTATTTGTTATTGATTTAAATACATTTCCTCTCACATAATTAGTTGTATCATGTTTAATTGGACCGACTAAAACCAAATATTCTTCACCAACCTCTAGGTTTTCATCAGAATTTAAGCTTTCACCAAAAGAGAATCTATCAATCGCGTTAGAAACATTGATTCTGATTTTTACTTCACTTGGCACCAAGCCATCTGCCATTGGTTTTAGCTCAAAACTATCGGCTAACAGTGGCAAGCCAACCCACATGCCTGCTCTGTAAACATAGGCTAAACTAGCTATTGTATTTTGTTTTAATTGCTCAACCATATAGCGTCCTTCATCGTAAGCAGGAAATCTGTTTTCAGGATTATTAAAAGTTTTGGTTATGCTGTAATAATTTTCTTCAACTACATTGTTTCTAAATACCATGATATAATGTAAACCACCAAACCTAATATCCCCAAAAAGGCCTTCTTTTAGGGTTGATGTTGGATTCCAAATCATGTCTCTTCCATTTTCGGTCACCAAATAAGATGATTCGCCAAAAGCCATATTGAGTCTTTCGCCTGTTTCTAAATCGATGGCGTAACCAGGAAACCAACTCATGCCATACTCACTAATATAATTGGCATTTTCAGGATTTTCACTTATGAAATCTGCAGGAGTTGCATTTCCATTTTTATCTAATGATTTACCAGATCTTAATCTTCCGCGTTGAACATCATCTTGGGTTAAGGTATCTCCCATTTCAATAACAGGAACTCTAGACCATTTTGATTTATCTGGCGTTATCACAATTTGGGTGGAATGTAAAAATAAAAGCTGATTCAGGTTTCTATTAACATTGGCATCAGCCGTGGTAAAAAATTGTGAGCGTTGGTTAATTCTTTTATTGTAAAAAAAAGTTGGTATAGCACCATAAATATGGTCTGCAGCCAACCTAAAAGGTGCCCAAGTGCCCTCCAAAATATTCTCAAAATTTTCGTTTCCATCTAGGTTTTTTCTTTCATCTATTCCATTGTCAAAGTACCAGTCCCAATCGTCAAAATCACTTTCTTTAATTCCTGAAGATGGGGCATTTTCATAGGCCGATCTGCCAGATAAAATCCAGTTTTGGTAATCAAAACCTTCAATATCTTTTACGCCAGATAGTCATTCATTTTCATCTTCAAATTCAATTTCAGCTCCTACATAACCATTATTGATGGAAGTAGATAACCCAGGATTACTCAGATTTATGATTTGAACGGATATACCAATCTCAGGAATTAGTTGTTCAATGCCATATTTTAGGGGAGTTTTAAAAACCAAGGTATCTTCAATTTCATCGCCATAAACTTTAAAGCCTGCACTATCTAAATTTTCATTTTGCTCAAAAATTTGGATATAGTAATTTCCTGCTTTCACATTTAAGGGATCAATTACTTTAACATCAATGGGTGCTTTTCCAATTTCATATTTCAATTTTGTGGCTTTGTATGGAGGTAATAATGATTCTTCAATGGTTGAATCAGAAATAGCGAATATTTTTCCATTGTTTCCAATCCCCTCTAACTTGGTAATTTGAGGTTGCATGCCAAAATCAGCGTAAGCTAAAGTGCCATTGTTTTTTTGCGAAGTTTTGTGGGGAATTCCTATAAATGGTTTTTGGCGACTATCAGGCAATTGAATACTTTGAACATACTGCATTTCTCCATTAGAGTTGAAAGCATAAGCTACCGCTAAGTAATAATAGCTTTTGTGGTTTGTGAGATTTTTACCTGTAAAATAATCTCGGGTTAACTCAATTGATTTTTGAATTCCTTCGTTTTTTCCATTTACTTTTTCTACCAATTGTATTTCTCCATTCGAAGCAGCTTCAAGGTTAAAGATTTGGTTTATTCCATCTCTTATATCACACTGAAAAATTTCAATTGCTTTGGAAGAATCTTGAAGCTGAGCGAAATTTACGCTGGTATCAATTACTTGATAAACTTTATAACCTTGAAAATTGTATTGACTAAACTCAATTTTTTCTTGCTCACTTAAATTGAAATTTTCAGGCGGTAACAAGTATGGATTTTGCTGAGCATAACATTCTTGGTAGTTGTTTGAAAATGCTGGATTATCAATTAACAATACCAATTTTCATCGTACTCTTTTATTTGCAAAACAGGCGCATCAGGCATATTCATTGGTAAAAAGCAGTTATCGAACATTTTTTGGGCAATATCATCAGCTTCTTTCATTTTTTGCAAAGATCCTTCAGGCCCTCCGCTTGAAGCCCTTGCCCAAGGAAAACCTATGGTAAAAGAGTTTATGGCCCCTGGCAAAAGGGTAATTGGACCAGAGGAGTAGACAAATCTTCTGTCAAATGGCGTATTGCCAGCAGTTACTTCAGTCCAAGGACCGTTTGGTTTTTTTCCAAATGTGCTCCATTTCGCAGTATCAGAATTATCAGGAAACATGTGCCTTGTGGGTGTTGTTGGGTCTGAATTGGCATCTCCTAAGTACCCGGTTCCACCATAGGTCAATTGAGTTCCATCTCTCCATTTACTTCTTAAAAAATTATAATACTCAGTTGCAGTTCTTGGGTCCCCTCTTACAGTTCCATCGCTATTAAAAAACAAAAAATTTGTCATCCCTACCCTTTCATTATCCACTATACCATCTTCAAAACCAATCGTATTTTTTGCATATGGATTAGCATTATTGTTTTCCCATTCATATGGATCCTCCGAAATTTCATTGTCTTTTAAGTTTGGGTCTTGAAATGGGCCTTGAAAAAAATCAACGCCTATGGCTGGGGGTTGAAAGCCATAACCTAAGGCTCCTCCATTATCTTCATCGTTGTTATCTCCATTATAACAATAACCAATACCACGCTCAACATCGCAACCCACGTAGTCATCTGTTGCGTTTCCTAAATCACAATCTACAAAACCACCGATGTAAAAATCATTTAAGGTATAAGAAGAGCGGTTTATTATTTGGTAATTGTGAAAAGTAAAATAAGCTATTTCGTTTGCGGTGTTGTAACCATAGCTTTGTACTCGATATTCAATTCCTGGTGAAAGTCCGCCAATTTCTGTATTAACATTTCCTTTGTCATTAAAAACACGCCAAATGGTTTGGTCGCCATATAAATAATTGGCTCCCGGCGTGTTGCAATTTTACATGCCATCAAAAGAAAATTTTGGGTAATCTCCATCAAGTGGATTGTAAATTCCATCGTTGTTATTGTCGAAAAATGGAGCTAAGTATTGGTCTTCAAAGTAGGGTGCATAATTTCTTCCATGCGCAGGCCATTCTAAAATTATTTCTGGTATTTGATAATTTGGAAATAGTTTAGCCTGGTTGTTGGTGCCGTTTAGTTGGTCTTGTTTTCCGGTGGTGTACCATTTAACAAAGGTTTCAACATCAGATTTATTGATTTTATATAGTTGATCATAAAAGCTACATATATCCGCTTGAGGTAACTCTGTATTTAAGTTGAATGGCCCTGGCCAAAAGCTTTCGCCTACCTGTTTGAACCTAACTCCACTAACTTTTAATTGGCTAGTATTATCAAGTCCCCCCATCCAAATAGAAGCTACAAACAAAGAGTTGCTGCCTGAGTTTTTTGGAACTTCATACATTGGGCGACCTGTCCAATTCCAAAACATATCGCCACCTTGGTTAATTCTTGCCTTTACTTGGTTAATTTTAAGCTCGGCAAATGAAGTTGGTGGAGAACAATCTGCTACATTGGTTATTTTCGCTTTTTTGGTTTGACCAAAAGAAGAAATGTAAAATAATAATGAGACAAAAAGGAATAGTGTTTTCACACAACTAATATAGGCAAAAAGGATGGGTTAGGATTCAAATAATTATCCTTCGCCGACAATAATTTTGAATCCTAATTTAATCCGCCTGTTTCCCACCCCTGTTTATCTTAAAACGCATCAAGGTCAACCGGTCTCATCATCCCGAACCATTTCACAATCCTTTCTCCAACATCTGGCACATCCACATGGATGATGTAAATACCTGACGAAACGGGTGTTTTGAAAGTGTTTTTTAAATCCCAATCTATAAATGATGTTGATGCATCATCTTTTATGTAAGTTCTTACCAAGGTTCCGTTTACTGTGTAAATGTTGATGTTACACCTTTCAGGTAAGTTGGTTATTCTTATTCTGTTGTCTAACTTATCTGATTCGTATTGTGAATAAGCATAGTATGGATTCGGAACAACATTGATTAAATCTAACGCGCTTTCTGCTGTTGTGGCATCGTTAAATGTTGGGGCTAAGCCATCTAAATTGAAGTTGTACATTGGTAAACCGCCGTTGATAGTTGGCAATAGCAGATTAGCTGTTTCTGTTGGGTCATCTCTAAAAAACTGATTTGACGTTGCTGTAAAAAACTCTCCTCTTTGGTATGTTCCATCTGCTGTTGTAACAGGACCTTGGTTTACAAAGTATTTGGTGCCCGGTACAATAGATTCTCCATCGCTCACATAATCGGTTGATGTTGCATAGGTTTGGTAAGGAGTGTTTACCCTTAGTTTTACCAATACTTCTGATGGCACTAATCCTTCGGCCATAGCTTTAAACTCTGTGCCTGCTGTTACTAGTGGCAACGAAGCCCACATACCTGCTCGGTAAACATTGGTTAAACTTGCTACTGTGTTTAAACTTAACTGCTCTACCATGTATTTTCCTGCATCGTATGCCGGAAAGCGGTTGGCAGGGTTGTTAAATGTTTTGGTGATGGTGTACTGACTTTCTTCTACGATGTTGTTTCTAAATACCATAATGTAGTGTAAACCACCTAATCTGATGTCGCTAAATGGTCCTTCAAACTCATTTGAGGTTGGGTTCCAAATCATGTCTCTACCATTTTCGTTTACGAGGTAAGATGATTCACCAAAGGCCATGTTGAGTCTTTCTCCTGTTTCTATGTCTACTGCATATCCTGGGAACCAACTCATGCCTGTAGGTGAGATGTAAGCTGAGTTACTTTCATCTGTTGAAGCGGTTGCTCCAACTGCTGCAGCAACTCCATTTTTGTCTAATGAAGGAGCTACTCTTAGTCTTCCTCTTTGTACTCCTCCTTCGGCATTGGTATCTGCCATTTCAATAACAGGTACTCTGGTCCATTTGCTTTGGTCTGGCGTAATTACCACATCTACTGAGTGTAGGTGCAACAACTGATTGATGTCTGCATTTACATTGGCATCTGCAGTTGAAAAGAACTGTGACCTTTGGTTGATTCTTTTGTTGTAGAAAAAGGTTGGGATTGCTCCATAAGAATGGTCGGCCACTAGTCTAAAAGGTGCCCATGTTCCTCCTACAACGCCTTCGTAAACTTCATCTCCATCTAGGTCTTTTCTGTTGTCTACTCCATTGTCAAAAAACCAATCCCAATCGTCAAAGTCTGATTCTACTGCTCCGGTAGTAGCATCGTTTTCGGTAGCGGTTTTACCTGCAAGTATCCAGTTGTTGGGTACAAAGCCATCTACGTCTACAACTCCGGTTAACCATGGATTGTCTGCATCTGCATAGGTAATAGATGAGCCAATGTAACCATTGTTGGGGGTTGAGGCTTGGCCTGGTGAACCTACTTGCTCTATGGTTACTGAAATACCCAAATCTAGAATGAGGTTTTCTGTGCCTACTTCTATGGTTGCATCATAGGTAATGGGTTCTTCTAACAAGTCTCCTGTAATTACATAAGAAGCATCTGACAAATCAAGGGCACTTGTTTGGTCGGTAAAGGTTACGGTGAAGTTGCCTCCCTTAACTGCCAATGGGTCGATTACTTTTACTTTGATGGGTGAACCGCCTGCTTCGTAAGTTGGTTGTAATACTCTGTAGTCTGGTGCTTCTAAGGCTTTTTCTCTGTCTTCGGCTTTCATGTTTAAGAAGAAGCCTCCGTTACCAATACCTTCTATTCTTGTTACTTCTACTTCTTGGCCAAATTCAGCATTTAAAATAGTTCCTCCATTTTCGGTTTCTATTTTATGGGGAATAGCACTTACAGGTAAAATTCCTCCGGTGGCTGATTTACGTGAAGCCAAAAACGGACGGGTTTGTGCTTCGGCATTTGGGCTAAAGGGATCGTATTCTTCGTAGTTGTTGTAGGCGTAAGCCAAGGCCATGAAGTAATAGCTTCTGTGATTGATTAGCCTGTTGTCGCCTTGGGCAAATAAGTCGTTGGTGATGCGAACTGCTTTGGTAATGCCTTCGTCTGCACCATTGATCATTTCGGTTGCTACAGGAACGCCCAATTCTTCATCTACAGGGAAGTTGATGATTTGGGCAACACCATCTTTGATATCGCATTGGAAAATTGGTCTTGCTTTTTCTTCGTCATTCAAATCTGAAGGAGCTACTGAACCATCGGCTACTTGGTAAACGATGTATCCTTGGAATTTGTAAGTAGCATAATCTTCTTTCTCTTTGGCGCTTAAAGCCTTGCCATCTAATGAATCTGGTGCAATGATAAATGGATCTACTTCTGCATAACTTTCGTTGTAGTTGTTTGATATTTGACGGTTGGTGATGTACAGGATAATTTCTCTGTCCATCTCTTGTACCACCAAGTCTGGTGCATCGGGACCATTCAATATTCTAAAGCAGTTATCGAACAAGGCTTGGGTTTTATCATCTGCTTTTCTTACAGCATTTACTGAGGCAAATGGTCCTCCGGTTGAAGCTCTTGCCCAAACAACCCCAACAGTAATGTTGTTTACTGCACCTGGTTGTAATACAAAAGGGCCAGCAGATTGCATAAACCTTCTATCGAAAGGCGTATTGCCCGCAGTTTCTTCTGTCCACTCAGGTTGTGGAATTCCATTGGTTCCCCAACCTGCAGGGTCTGTGTTGCCAGGAAACATATAATCTGCTTCTGTATTTGGATCTGCACTTGCATCTCCAACATAACCGGTTCCACCATAAACCATATGCGTTCCATCTCTCCAGTAACTTCTTAAGAAATTGTAATACTCAACACCAGTTCTTGGATCACCTCTTACAGTTCCATCATTGTTGTGGTAAAGGAATTTTCTCATTCCAAACCTTTCGTTATCAGGAATACTATCTCCGTACCCAATACCAATACCACGATAAGGAATACCTGCCTCTTGTTTTGCTCTTTGTATATCGGTAGTAAGTGGATTGTCTAACCCATCATTATCTTGAAAAGGACCTTGAAAAAAGTCAACACCAATGGCTGGTGGTTGTATACCATAACCTTTGGCACCGCCATTGTCTTCATCGTTGTTGTCTCCATTGTAGCAATAGCCTAAACCTCTTTGAACATCACAACCTACGTAATCATCTTGGGCATTTCCTAAATCTGCATCAACCCATTGCCCAAAATAGGTTTCGGTTAATGAGAAGGTAGATCTATTTACCAACTCATAGTTGTAAAAAGTCATGTTGTTTACTTCATCGTTGGTAGCAAATGCAAAGGCTTGCGCTCTAATTTCCATACCAATGGCTTGTGCTCCAGACTCTGAGTGGATGTTGCCTTTGTCGTTAAAAACCCACCAAAGGTTTTGATCACCATAAACGTTTACAATTTTCTCTCTACAATCGTTTTCTCCCGAAAGGTCGTAACCAGGATAGTCTCCATCAAGTGGATTGTAAAAACCATCTCCATTTCTATCGATAAAAGGAGCCAAATAATAATCTTCGAAATAGGGAGCAAAATTTCTTCCGTGGGCAGGCCACTCTAAAATGGCATCAGGAATTTGGTATGTTGGAAAGTTATCGGCTTGGGTGGTGGTTCCATTTTCAGCGTCGAAAACTCCTGCATCATACCAACCTACAAATTCGGCAATTTCATCCCGATAAGTCTCAAAATGTTTGTCGTATTCCACGCAAGTTTGGGCATCAATTTCTCCGGTAGTTGTACTTAGAGGACCAGGCCAATAATCATTACCTGATTGTCTAAATTTTACAGCAGCTACTTTTAATTGCCCAGAAACGTCACGACCTCCCATCCAAAGTGAACCTGCAAACAATGCTGTATTACCTGAGCCTGAGGGAATTTCGTATTGAGGCTGACCAATTAAGTTCCACCACATATCGCCACCTGTTTGAATCACAGCACGGGTGTTGTTGATATTTAATTCAGCAGAAGCTGTAGCAGGCGAACAACTTGCGGCTTGGTTCTCTTTTTTGGTTTGGTTGCCATTTTTGGTATCGCCCTTAAACTCAGCTGCGTTTATGGTGGTAGACAAAAAACAAATTGATAAACCTGTATATATAAGTTTCTTAATCATTCTTTTTTAATCTTAAAAATTAAACATTAAACCTAAACGGATTCTTCTAGGAAGAGCGTAATACCTTGGGTCGTTAATCTTCATTAAGTATAATTCAGTAAAAGCTTGGGGGTCGTTTTGTGCTGCAATATCTTGTTGGAATTGTGCAGCATTTAAATAACCATCGTCATCAGGATTTCCTGTAAACCTGTATACATTAGTGATATTTTGAGAATTCAATAGGTTTAAGATTTGGAAATAAACGTTCATTTGGTAAGATTTTGCTTTATCCCCTTCGCCCAAGTTTAAGGTTAAATCTCTATCTATTCTAGTGTCAATTCTCATTTGCCAAGGAAGTCTAGCTCCGTTTATAGAACCATCTAATATTGCATTTCCTGCTCCTACTTGTGTTCCAACAGCAACTGAAGAAGCACTGTATGGAGTTCCAGAACCTGCATTAACAACAAAATTAGCGCCTGTATTTTTTAATATCTGTTTTCCTTTTACAACAGGACCATTATAATTTTTCCCATTTGAAAACCTATAATCCGTTGTAATAATAATAGTATGTCTTTGGTCATAGTTTAATGGATTTGTAGTTCTAAGGTTATCTCTACCTGCGCGAACTAAGGATAGTGCTGTTTGCGCATCAGAACCTGTACCTTCAGCAAACTGTAGGGTATAAGCGGCTTTCATCCAAATGTTTCCTGTTCTCCTTAAATCGTATGTAACAGTTAAGCCTTTTACCGTTCCAAAGTCAATATTGTCAAAAGTTCTATATTCACGAGGGTATGCTTGAGTTCTTTGAATTAATTGAACTTGATCTCTCATTTCACGGTAAAATGCAGATAATTTTAATGAGGAACTATTAGTAAGTTTTTGTTGGAAACCGACTTCATAATCAATAGTTCTTTCGGGCTGTAGATTTGGGTTATTAATTGTATATCCAATTTGCTCTAAATAAACATATTGGTGAGGATTCATTCTTAACCCAGTTGTAGGCCTTTTTGTCAAAATATCATAGTGGGCAAAAAACAAAGCCTCATCAGAAATGGGGAATGAGAATGAAATACGAGGCATGAAGATATTTTGAGGTTTGTAATCTTCAAATGATTCTGAAGAAATATCTAATGAAGATGTTTTGTTCTTATCTACCAAAAGGGGGTTAATACCATTAGAAGTTTCTAAGGTAGATGGGTCGCTGATTTCAACTCCTTCTGCATTATACCATGTTGTATTGTTTCTATAACCTAAAATTGATTTTGGGTCTCTAACATCATCAACGTAAACAACATAATCATCTCCTATGCTTTCAGGGTGAGCTCCATCAGCTAATTCTAGAGCCTCTTCCTCTCCGGCTTTAACCGCTGGGAAGAGCACAAAAGGATCTTTTAATACAGGTTGATTTGCATCAAACCTATCAACTCTCAATCCAACGTTAAAAACCAGATCATCGAAAGAAAATTTGTCCTGAATATAACCTGAGATATAAATTGGTCTAAATGCATCTACAGGTCTAGTAAAATTCCCATATTCATCTCTTTCGGTGAAGTAATCATCAAAAGTTGGATTTCTAGAGTTTTTTTCACCATAATGATTGTATCCATAATAACTGTAAGATTCACCTGTCATGTAATAACTTAATAATTCATCAGCACTAAAGAAGTTTAAAGACATATCTTCAGGATTAAAATTATCAAAATCTAATTCATCAACTCCATCAGTATTCAAACCTGAACTTTCTCTTAGGTTGTAATCAAAAAATGATTGATTTTCTCCTAATGTAGCATCATATTCACCAGGAGAAGAATTTAATCTATCATAACTAAATATTTCTTGACCAAATCCCTCTGTTATGGTTGGGTTAGAAAAATCTAAGTTTGTAATATGTCTGTTTGCTTGAAGCCTACCTAAGGTCCAAAGAGATGAAGGCGAAACTCCAAAACCCCTATCTGCTCTTTGCTCATACTCAAATCCGATTAAAAAGGCATGGTCGCCAATATCGGCTGAACCTTGAGCTGTAAAACGTAACTGAGTATTATTAAAATTTTGGAAACTGTTAAAAGGAGAACCGGGCGATGACCACATATTGTATACACTCCTTACCCC
>Ga0209534_10005904_pt1 | contig 10763 bp, 8 predicted proteins | sample COG_07_FD_184751 | JGI IMG/M metagenome (GOLD analysis project Ga0209534, IMG submission 184751) | Pelagic Microbial community sample from North Sea - COGITO 998_met_07 (SPAdes) (version 2) | ecosystem: Environmental > Aquatic > Marine > Neritic zone/Coastal water | place: Helgoland, sampling... | reverse complement strand
AAGGGATTAAAAATGGAATCTGTTGATCAAGTTCTTGTAGGAGGCTCTGCTGCTCCTTACGCAATGATTAAAGCTTTTGATGAGCAACATGATGCATTTCTTACACACGGATGGGGGATGACAGAGATGAGCCCCTTGGGAACTATTAATACCCAAACTAAAAAAGCAATGAGCCTACCAACAGAAGAGAGGTATCAACTTCAAACGAAGCAAGGCTATCCAATGTTTGGCGTGGAGATCAAGACTGTTGATGATGATGATAAAGAATTGCCTAGAGATGGTGAGGCTAGCGGGGCGCTAAAAGTTAAAGGCCCATGGATTATGCACAAATATTATAAAGCAGATGGACCGGCTGTAGATGACGAGGGTTGGTTTGATACTGGTGATGTTGCAACAATCCACCCAGATGGATGCATGCAAATTGTTGATAGGGCCAAAGATGTAATTAAAACTGGAGGGGAGTGGATTAGCTCTATAGATTTAGAAAATGCTGCCCTTACTCATGAAAATATATTAGAAGCATGTGTTGTGGGAGTCCCTCATCCAAAATGGGATGAAAGACCCTTACTGTTTTTAATTACAAAAGACGGAAATCAAATAGACAAACAAGAAATTAACGATTTTCTTTTAGAGAAGGTTGTAAAGTGGTGGCTTCCAGATGATATTATTTTTGTTAAAGAGCTTCCACATGGCGCAACAGGGAAATTATTAAAAGTGGATTTAAGGGAAGAATACAAAGAACATTTAATGGAGAAATAGCATGTTACACATTGTAAAACCAGATGAAATTGAGTCGGTAATAGGAAAGGATTTAGGTGCATCTGAGTGGATGGTCATTGACCAGAATAGGATTGATAAATTTGCGGATGCAACGATGGATCATCAATTTATTCACGTGGATCCAAAGCAGGCTGAACCAATTTTTGGTTCAACAATTGCTCATGGTTTTCTTTCTTTATCTCTTGTTGCTGGAATATCTTTCGAGCAAGAGATTGGTATGGTGATTGAGGGAACAAAGATGGGGCTAAATTATGGCTTGGACAAAGTGAGATTTCTCAGTCCCGTTCCAGTAAATTCAGAAGTCCGTATATTAACTAAATGTGTTGATGTTTCTGAGAAAAATCCTGGACAGTTTCTAGTTAAAAATGAAGTAAAAATGGAAATAAAGGGTGTTGATAAGCCTGCATACATTGCAGAAACTCTTAGCTTATTTATTACTTAAGTTTTTCTTTTAGGATAGCGTTAACAGCGTTTGGGTTAGCTTTCCCTTCTGTTAGCTTCATTACTTGACCTACAAAAAAACCAAAAAGCTTTTCTTTGCCTCCAAGATATGCCTCCACCTGAGATGGATTCTCTTGAATTACTGTGCTGATAATTTCCTCAATTGCTCCATCATCAGAAATTTGCTTCAATCCTTGCGATTCAATGATTTCGTCTGGCGAGGACCCACTTGCATACATTTCTTCAAAAATAGATTTTCCAATTTTTCCAGATATTGTTTGATCATCAATCCTATTAATCAGCATTGCAAGATTAGCTGGTGTTAATTTAGACTGATTAATCTCAATGGCATCTTTGTTAAGAAATGCTCCAATCTCACCAATCAACCAATTGGCTAATAAACCATAATTTTTAGTTTCTTTTGAAGACTGCTCAAAGAAATCAGCCATAATTTTTGATGATGCTAAAATTTGCGCATCATATTCAGAGAGCCCAAAATCTTTTGCAAAACGTTTTTCTTTCTCTTTCGCCAATTCAGGAAAACTATCTTTAATATCTTGCATTTCTTTATCAGAAATAACCACTGGCAGGAGATCTGGCTCAGGAAAATACCTATAGTCATTAGCAAATTCTTTAGATCTCATGGGCCTTGTTTCATCTTTGACACTGTCATAGAGTCTAGTTTCTTGAGTAACCGTTTCTCCATTTTCTAATTGTTTGATTTGTCTTTTCACCTCAAAATTAATAGCTTTTTCAACAAAACGAAAAGAGTTAATATTTTTTATTTCTGTTCTGGTTCCTAGTTCAGGATCACCTACTTTTCTAACAGAGACATTTGCATCGCATCGAAGCGACCCTTGAGACATGTTTCCGTCAGATACATCTAAATATGTTACTAATTGATGCATTGCTTTCATATATGCAACAGCCTCTTTAGCATTAGAGATTTCTGGCTCAGAAACAATTTCTAGAAGAGGTGTTCCTGCTCTATTAAGATCAATTGCAGAATAACCATCAAATTGATCATGAATGGACTTTCCTGCATCTTCTTCTAAATGCGCTCTTGTAATATTTACAGTCTTAATTCCTTCCTCAGTTTCAATATCTATTGTTCCACCCAAGACAATTGGCAGATCCATTTGTGTAATTTGGTAACCTTTTGGTAAGTCTGCATAAAAATAATTCTTACGATCAAAGATAGAGGTTTGATTGATTTTCGCCCCTACAGCCAAGCCAAAGCGGATAGCTTTATAAAATGCCTCCTTATTAACAGATGGCAATACCCCTGGTAGACCACAATCAATTAAATTCACATTAGTGTTAGGACTTTTTCCAAATTCAGTAGAAGCTCTAGAAAAAAGCTTTGTTTTTGTTGATAGTTGAACGTGAGTCTCAATACCTATGACTGTTTCCCAGGCCATTAGAACTCCTCCATACTAGGTTTATCGAGATGAAACGCAGAGTTCTGTTGAAAAATATGAGCTGCATTAAGAATTTGATCTTCTCTTAAAAAATTACCAATAAGCTGCAATCCTGCTGGCATAGAATTTACATTTCCATGAGGTATAGATATTGCTGGCAATCCAGCTAAATTCGATGAAATAGTAAAAAGATCTTCTAAGTATAGTTCAATAGGATTTTGCGTTCCCTTGCTTCCAAATGCAAAAGCAGTTCCTGGTGATGTTGGCGTCATTATTAAATCAATAGATTCAAAGGCTAATGCAAAATCATTCTTAATTAATCTTCTTACTTGCTGCGCTTTTTTGTAATAAGCATCATAGTAACCAGCTGAAAGAGCATATGTTCCAATTAAAATTCTTCGTTTGACCTCATCTCCAAAACCTTCACTTCTAGATTTAATATAAAGATCATTAAGATCACCGGTGTTCTCGGCCCTATACCCAAAACGAACCCCATCAAACCTTGATAAATTCGACGAGCATTCTGCTGGAGCAATAGAGTAATATGTTGGAACTGACGCCGATATATTTGGCAGTGAAATTTCTATAAATTCAGCTCCAAGCGTTTCATAAAGTTTCTTAGAATCCTCAAAACGATTTTGCACTTCAGAATCTAGGTCGCCCAAACTAAACTCTTTGACTATGCCAATTTTTAAACCTTTGATAGGTTGATTGATTGAATTCAGCAAATCAGTACTTTCTATGTCTAAAGAAGTGGTATCTTTCGAATCATGGCCTGACATTTCATTGAGTAATATTGCACAGTCTTCAGCTGATCTTGCTAGCGGGCCGGCTTGGTCAAGACTGGAGGCAAAAGCAATCATTCCCCATCGAGACACTCTTCCATATGTTGGCTTTATGCCTGTGATTCCGCAATGAGCTGCTGGTTGACGAATAGAGCCACCAGTATCTGTTCCCGTTGCTGCTGGAACAATTCCGGCTGCAACTGCTGCAGCTGAGCCCCCTGAGCTACCACCAGGCACATAACCTTTCTTCCAAGGATTATGGACGTTACCAAAATAACTGGTTTCATTTGAAGAGCCCATCGCAAACTCATCCATGTTTGTCTTTCCGATAGTAATTGAGCCAGCATTTTCTAGTTTCATGACAGCAGTTGCAGTATATGGAGGTATAAAATTAGACAGAATTTTTGAAGAGCAAGTTGTTCTAAGTCCTTCCGTACAAAATAAATCTTTTTGAGCCAGAGGAATTCCTGATAAGACAGAATCAGTCTTATCAGCTTGATCAATTAGTTTTGCTTTTTCTATGCTCGCATCCTTGTTCATGGTAACAAAGCAGTTTAATTCTTTAAGGTCTTCTGCAAGCTTATGAGTTTCGTTAGTTAATTCTTCCGATGAGATTGCTTTTTCATCAAGCATTTCTCTTAATTCTCGAATGGTTTTAAATTGAATGCTCATTCAACAACCCTAGGGACTAAAAAGTAGTCTTCATTCGAGGCTGCAGCATTTTGAAGAAATTTTTCCTTTTGGTTATCAGATTTTTCAATATCTTCATGCATGAAAGCGGTTTTTTCTAATGGACTATAAAGAGGTTGGATATTTTCAGTATTAAATGCTTGTAAGCCCCCAATCATCTCAATGATCGTCTCTAATTCATTTTCAATTTTCTGAGCTTTATCCTCGTCTATTTGCAGCCTTGCAAGATAGCAAATAGTTCTGACTGTTTCCTGGTCCATATGATATTATTTCCTTACGATGCGCAATGTTAAACTAAAAGCATCTTAAAATGAATTTACAAGGAATATCATAGTGGATTTCAATCTATTTAAAACTGTTCGAGGCTTATTTTCTAATGATTTATCAATAGATCTTGGTACGGCAAATACCCTCATATATGTTAAAGATGTTGGTATTGTTCTTAACGAGCCATCTGTTGTGGCAATTCGAGAAAGCAGAGGCCAAAAAACAGTCGTAGCTGTTGGGCATGAAGCTAAGAAAATGTTGGGTAGGACTCCAGGAAATATTAAAGCTATTCGCCCATTATCAGAGGGAGTCATCGCAGACTTTCAAGTAACTGAAAAAATGCTTCAGCATTTTATAGCAAAGGTTCACGAGCAACGCTTTATTAAACCTAGCCCAAGAGTGCTTGTTTGTGTGCCATGTCGCTCTACTCAAGTTGAAAGAAGAGCTATTAGAGAATCAGTTTTAGGTGCTGGCGCTAGAGATGTTAAGTTGATTGAAGAGCCTATGGCAGCTGCAATTGGAGCAGGTCTTCCTGTTGAGGAGGCAAATGGCAACATGGTTGTAGACATCGGAGGTGGAACATCTGAGATTGCCATTCTTTCGTTAAACGGAGTTGTTTATGCTGAGTCTGTAAAGATTGGCGGAGATCTTATGGATAGCTCTATCACATCTTGGGTTAGAAGAAATTATGGATGTGTAATAGGAGAATCTACTGCTGAAAAAATTAAGCATACTATAGGGTGTGCTTCACCAGATTCAGAGGATTTAGAAATGAATGTGACTGGTCGAAACTTAGCTGAAGGTATTCCAGAGACTTTTGTTTTAAAAAGTTCTCAAATATATGAGGCTATGAAAGATCCACTTTCAGGAATGGTTCGTGCAATTAGAAATGCCTTAGAGCTATCCCCTCCAGAGTTAGCAGCTGATATTGCTGAAAGAGGAATTGTTTTGACTGGAGGAGGAGCCTTAATGCGAGATTTAGATAAGCTAATTTCAGCATCCACTGGAATCCCGGTTATTTGCGCTGAAGATCCTTTAACTTGTGTTGCTCGGGGTGGCGGTAAAGCCCTTGAGATTATTGATAAGTACAATATTGACCTACTATCAACTGAGTAAGTAACTAAATATGGCGAGATCCACGCCTACATATACTCCCGCGGGCAAGTATGTCCTTGGCGGAATTATTTCAACAGCATTGTTGATTGCCGATTTAAATTATCAGACCTTTTCTGCTGCAAGAAGTTTGACTCAAGCTTCTGGAATATATACTCAATTAATTTTAGGAAATATTATTAGATATACCTCTAAAATTACAGCTACCTTTGAAGATAAAAAAGATTTGATAGCCACAAATCAAAAACTTAGAGATGAGTTATTGCACATTCAGAACAAAATGTTTATAGCCCAACAATCAGAACTTACCTTTAACAATATTTTAGATGTTCAGGAGCCACTCCAAGGTAAGCTCGAGGACGAGTCGATGCAATCATTTAAAATCGCTTCCTTTGATTTAAAAAATTACCTATGTTGCTCTTCGCATACTTTATATTTACGCAATCCAAATAAATTTGATATTGCTGAAAATCTTCCAGTATCCAATGGCCATACTTTTATTGGCCAAACTCTTGGAAGAGACTTGAATCTTGTTAAAGTTATTCTTTTGTCAGATGCGTCACATATTTTGCCAATCAAAATTAGAGATTTTTACTGTAATGCAAGGGGTGCTGGAAGACCCCTAGAGATTAAATGCGTAGCGCCTAGAAACTCTGAATCATCCAATCTTGAGGTCAATGATCTTGCATTATCATCAGGACTTGGAGGAGTCTTCCCTAACAATATTGTGATAGGCAAAATAAGTAGCATTATTGATAATAATCTGGATGAGACAGAGATCCTTATTAGGCTTAACGGAGATCCATTACAACAAAATTATTTTGGCATATCTCTAGGCTTATGAATTTCAACGGACACATCATTATATTTGCAAGCATCTTCCTTGGGTTTTGGTTTGATAATGTCATCTCTTCATTTGATGTAAGGACTCATATTTTAATTTTAGAGAGCGCGCCTTATCTCGTGGAGACATGTATTGGATTACTAATCTTTTGTTACTGGATATACGCAATCCCAGAAAAGCTTCAAAGCTCTTCAGCATTACTATATGGACTTTTAATTGACCTTTGTTTCGGTGATGCAATCGGCTTTCATATGTTATTTTTTGTTGCAATCTCATATGTAATTCATTTGTATGCATTACGTTTCAGATTATTTTCATATTTCCAGCTAATTATTTTTTTTGCTGGCACGGCAGTTTTTTATTTAGCTTGTAAGTACTTAATCTTTTCACCAATTAATTACTCATATTTATTATTGATTTTTAGTTTTTGTATTAATGCCCTGGCATGGCTGCCAATATATTTTGGAATGCGTTACATAAGAAGAAGACTGATTTAATTTTATTAAGATGAAAAAAATTATTATTCATTTTTTATTTGTAGCCTCATGCCTTAGCTGGGTTCTAGTCTTTATTCTTAGTTTTATATTTTTTTCCCCCAATCAAACCTTACAACTATTTAATAATTTTTTACCTTCTTCTTATGATCTTCAATATTCTGAAGTAATGAATAAGGGCTCATTCCTAAATCCCATTCTTGAATTTTCAAACATCTCAATACAAATAAATGATGTGCAGGTTTATTCTGCAAATAAATCACACTATGGATTTCTTGTTTCTCCGGCCTTGATCATTGGAAAGGTAACTATGAGTCATATTCATCTTGAAGAGGCAAATATTCTTCTGGCAGATTATTCTGCACAAAAGATGCCCAAATTAAAAATTAATTTGGATAAAAATATCTCGATTAGCTTTCATGAGACCTCTCTTGCACATCTGGGGTCAGAGATGCTAATAAATGGTCAGCTAGATAGCTTGATCCCTGGCCTAGCAAATGGCCATATTAATATTAGTCATCATGGAAAAATTAGCAATCTCTCTATAGACTCTGATGGCGAAGACTCTAATTTTCTTGTAAATCTCAATACACTTGATTGGTTAAAAATTTTTCCTAATGACTACCTATCTTCATCAAAAACCATGCAATTCGGCATTACAGCTATAGGTTCTTTGACCCCCAAAGGCAGTTCAATAAAAGGATCTCTGAATTTAGAGGAAAGTAGCTTCAGTAGCCTCACTATAAAAAAGAACTACGGCTCCTTTTTTTTTCAATCACAAGATGGGCTCTCTATCTTGTCATTAAAAAATTTTTTACACCCATTTGTTGATGAGCAATTCCCCATTAAATTCAATTTAAGAAATAATACTATTGCGATTCCGAATCTTTTTCTATCAAATGAAGTGCTAGAGTTTCAAGACTCTCGATTTTCTAATGTTGTTGTAAAAGATATTTTTGCTACCTTTAAAAGCGGAGCAATGAAATATTCTGGAAAAATTATTGACCTAGATCTTTTAAATGTATATTTTGATGAGCTTTTAAATATCCAGGGATTTTTTTTTGGTACCAATAATAAGGTTCAATTTACAATAACACCCAGCCAATCGTTTATTAAAAATAAAGATAGTGACCATCATCCCATTCAAATTACTGGACAGGGCAGCTTCACCGATTCTAGCTTTCATCTGGAAAGTAGAGTTGCTGAGCTTGCAGGTTCCATTAACCTCAAATTGCATTTACCAATCAATCAAAGCGAGCCCCTAACCGTTAAACTATCTGGGCAGAATATCTCAAAAAAGATAATTTTAGCTTCATTACCTCAAAATTTTGAAAACGTCTCTGAGTTTTTAACCAACAACACCGAATTGAGTTTTAGTAACAATATTTTTCTTGATTTTAAGGGCTCCGCATCTGATATGCAGTCAAGCGTAAAGCTTAAATTATCTTTTGATAGCTCTAGAATCATTATAAATGAAGGGCTTGACATTTCTTTTGACAGGGGCCTCATTGAAATGAACAAAGATAGGTTATATTTTTATTTCTTACCTGGGTTTGTGAGCCAGATTCCATTCAGAGAATTGCATGGAAAGTTACAATTTTCTACCCAACATCTTCAATATCTCTCCCAACATCACTTCCTGGGGAATGAGATATCCACATTGCTAAAAGATAGCTCATTATTAACTGACACCCTGCATGCAAAAGCTTCAAGCAAGGGATTTTTTAATCTAGTCTCTCAGAAACAATTTAATTCTTTATCCATTAAGACAAAAAGCTTCTCTATTCCAGTTTATCAATCCAATGTACTTAATCTTAAAGCGGGGCAGCTTTTTGCAATAGACTTTGACAAGGTGTATGGAAAACTGCCCTCACAATTTTTAAATGTAGATTCCACTATTTTTCTACGGGGCAAAAATTTACTGGATAATTATGAATTAGATCTTCTGCTAGAGGCGCCCCTTCAACCTACAAAATTTATTCCTGATATGTCTATTTTTAAAGTTTCTGGAGTAGATGTTTTCTCTGCTATTTTATCTGTTACTAAAAATTCATCACCAGTCTTAAAGATTTTTTCAGAACTTAAGGGAGTAGAATTTAATTCTAGGCTGCCATTTTTGCAAAAATCAAAATTAAGCCTTCTACCAACAGATATTGTTATCACCAATTTTTTAGATCCTGAGGTCTTCATCAAGAATTCACTGATAGAATTAAAAATAAATTCTTTTCAGATCCCCGAGGGCTATATTGCTATCGGTAAAGAGATGCCAAAAAAATATAATTTTATCAAGGAAGCTCAAGGCCTGAACGTTTATCTAGGCTTGGATATGATAGCCCCAGGTATTTTGAGCAACCTAGCTCAGTCAAAAACCTTCGATAAGACTTTTAATATCAATAATTTCTTTTTTGATATTGGTACCTTAAAAGTATTCAATAATCAATTTAGCGCAATCAATGGCTCTCTCACAATTAAAAATAGAGAACTGAAGGGAGTTATTAATTCAGATAAGCTTAATGGGATATTTGCAAAAGATGCCTCTGGCTTTTTAAGAATTGAGCTTGAAGATACTCATCTTCAAGATATAAATTTCTTAAAATCCTCAGCAAGCTCCTCCCAGATAGAAACTATTAACGCAAGACTTAAAATGAAAAATTCTTCCATCCAGCAGCTTGAAATAAATTCTTTAGATGTCTATCTGCAAAAAAATAAGAATTTATTAACAATCAACAATATCAGCCTAAGTTCAAATCTTATTTCGATCTCACCTCTTTCAAAAAACTCTAAAGCATATTTTTCTGTGGATAGTAAAAATGATATTTATAAGCTTAGAGGAAGCTATTTAGTTAAAGACTCTATGAAAATACCGATACTCCAAAGCTATACCAAATTTTCTTACTTTAATGGAGATATTAATTTGCAATGGCAAAATTTAAAAAGATTGCAAGATATTGAAGGCACATTAAATTTTATTCTTAAAGATTTTGTTGTATCCAATCAAGCGACTAATTCTATTGCTTTGAATTTGCTGGGAGTATTAAATCTCAAAAATATTCTTGGAAAGGTAGCCAATTTAGATCTTTCTATAAATGAGTTTACTTCAACACAGTTGAACCGCGTCGAAGGTGATTTGGTCTTTGGTCAGGCAAGAGCTAGACTGGCTTCACCGCTATTTATCGATACCAATGCAGCAAAAATGAAGTGGATTGGCCAAATTAATAAAAATTCTTCAGGAGAGCTAAGTGCATTGGACCTAAACTTAGACCTTAGGGTGAGAATTGGGGAAAATATACCTTGGTACGCCGCTATTCTTGGAGGCATACCTGCTGTAGCAGGATCAGCAATAATAAGTGAAATATTTGAAGCCAATATCAATGAGTTATCAAACTATCAATACGAAGTGTTAGGAAATATCGATTCTCCAAAAATACAAAGAATAAACTAAGTCAGAAAAATAGCTGCTAAACCTAGGAATGAAAAGAATCCGATGACATCTGTAACTGTTGTAACGACAACGCTGCCTGCTATAGCAGGATCCTGATTAAATTTTCTCAAGACTATTGGTATTAAAATTCCAGCTATAGCAGAGCAGATAAGATTTATGACCATTGCTATCGAGATAAGCAATGATATAACAATGTTGTTAAACCAAAAATAGGTAATTCCACCAACTAATACTGATAATACAAGCCCGGTTATGATTGATACGGCAATCTCTCGTTTAAATAACCAGTTGAAGTTTGTGGAGTTAATTTGCTGCAATGTAAGACCTCTAATCATTATTGTTAATGTCTGGGTACCAGCGACACCACCCATACTTGCTACTATGGGCATCAAGATTGCCAAGTACACAATTTGATCAATCGTTGCTTGAAATAAACTAATGGTCATTGAGGCAATAAATGCAGTCATTAAATTAATTGAAAGCCAT
>Ga0209534_10005899_pt1 | contig 10767 bp, 24 predicted proteins | sample COG_07_FD_184751 | JGI IMG/M metagenome (GOLD analysis project Ga0209534, IMG submission 184751) | Pelagic Microbial community sample from North Sea - COGITO 998_met_07 (SPAdes) (version 2) | ecosystem: Environmental > Aquatic > Marine > Neritic zone/Coastal water | place: Helgoland, sampling... | reverse complement strand
GTATTCAAATATGAATATACTCATGAACTTACCCCACCAGGTTTAATAAATGTAGGTGGTAAAAAATATATTGTTCCGAGTTGGCAAGAGGTATTACCTGAAACCGAATTAAATGATATAAAATGGATTAAACCAAAACCTAAACGCGCCGAAGTATTTGAGCATAAATTCAAATCATCCAGTAATGACAAGGTTTACACCACAAAAGAACACGTATCTGTAGATGGTACAAGCACATATAGCTGCAATTGCCCAGGTACGTGGAGAGCAAAAGATAGACGCTGTAAACACATTAAAAGCATTGAAAAGTAATACACAGAAAGTTATGAATAAATTAGAGCAAAAACAATTATTATTCCTTAAAAAGAATTACTTTACATCTGTACAAAAAACACTATGTAAGAAATTTGAACAATATGGAGGTGAATTTACTTTTAAAGTAGAAAACGAACCATTTAAAATTATATTCAAACAGTCTAAAGCCTACACCAATTTTTTATTTGAATCTATAAAAAATAATACAGGTGTAATGCATAAGGGAAATAATGTACGTGTACAAGATAAGTATGGTAAAGTTAATTATGCGGAATCAAATTTACACAATAAAATAGATAAAAATTTATAGTATGAGTAGAGGAAGACCAACAGAAACAGAAGCAATACCGTGGCAGGAGTTCACACAGGAAATGTTAGAAGTACCTTCAAAACCTGAATTAGGTAGTAGATCAGTTTGGCATTGGGATAGAAGTAAATTTGATCGTGGTCCTTATAAAACAGAACATTTCCCAGCCAAAGGCGAACGTCAACCTAAAGTTAAAGTTGAAAAAGGTAAGGCATATGGTAAATTACCTGTAGTAATGGTATTTAAAACATCAAATAGGAGTAATGCTAAAACTAAAATAAAGGTTTGGAATAATGAAAATATAGACTATATACTAACATCATCTAAACTACCAGGAGTTCCTGAAAAATCGGTTATGTTAGAATTAGGGGTAGGTAAATCATCAATAGAACGATATAAGGTAAAATATAATTTAACCTAATCTTTATATATTTATAATAAAATACTAAAATAATAAAATACTAAAATAATGAGTAAATATAATTTAACAGATATATTTGAACAATATCAAATAGGTTCAGGTTTCACTAGAGATTTTGATTACGCAGGAATGTTAAATGCAGGATTAAAAACAGGAGTTGACACTGATATTGAAATTTTAAGAAAAATGTCTGATGACTTTGAAGATGTTAATTATCATAGAGAAAATAACCACTTACAAAAAGCTATTGATGCATTAGAAGAAGGTGCTATTAAAGAAGCAAGTATGTTTTTTGGAGATTTTCATGCTGAAATTAAATCAACAATGGAAACATTTGGTATGGACATTGAACCTACATTAGGTAAATTTATGGCTTCTAAAATGGAAGAAAATACTGAAATAGAAATGTACGATGTAGTTGATAAAGCCTCTGGTGAAATGATTGATGATGATCTTCCTAAACGTATGGCATTAGCACTTGCTGCTAAGAAAAAAGGTTGGGTAACTAAAAAATCTCAAAAGAAAAAGATGAATGAAGTAAGAATTGAAAGAGAAGTAGCTAGCCGTATTGAAGGTTTAATGAATATAAAACTAAAAAAACAATTCTTAGATTCATTTATGGATTTATGGCAAGACTTAATTGAAGAAGATCCATTTTATGCAGAAGATGTAATTGCTCATTTAAGTAATGAAATGCATAAAGAAATACGTGGATATCAAGCAATGGGTGATAGATTAGCAGGTATGGAAGAAGGTGCTATGCAACCTGGTGAAGCTGATTTAGAAGCGGGTGTTAAAGGTAATATGGATGCTTTTACTGAAAGTAAGGGAGTAGATTTTATTAGAGCACTTAAAGTTGATGCTAATGGAACCAGCTTAGAAATTAAATCATATTTAGAATCATTAAAAAGATCAGGTGATAAGTTTGATAGTGTAGATGATTATGTTGAAGATTTTAAAAATTACGTTGCTGATAAATCATTACAAGAACATTTTGGTCGTTTTTTAAAAGATTACCAATAAAATAAATTAAAATAAATTAAAAATAAGCGGGTATCATTTTGATACCCGCCTTTGTCTTCGTATATTGACGTATATGAGATTTCCAAGAGGCAAATATAAGGGTCAATTAATATCTGAAGTACAACAATATGACCCAGGTTATATTAGATGGTGTAGAGAAAATACTCCGTGGATGTTAAAGCAAGCTAAAACGAAAACCAATGCCGCTGAACAAGAATTTATGAGTGATTGGAAACAGCAATCAAAACTTAATGCTTATTTAAGGGATAATCCCGCAACATTATCTGAAGCCTTTGGCGATTAGATTTGGTTACCCGGAGGAGAGTTCGTATATTTACACATAAGTGAGGCACGAAGTTTCATTGTTAATTAAAAATAAAGGTTATGTTTGAAGAAGTAAAAGATACAGATATAAAACAAGTATCAACTTGGGATAGTGGTGATACAGTAACTAAGGATGTTAATTTTGATAGAGTAACAATGCTTGAACCAACAGCTAAAAATATGCATATGTTGATGTTAAAAATAAACGAACTAGTAGTAGAGATTAATAAAATAAAACAATAAAGGTTATGACAGTATTACAAAGTTTAGATCAATTAGAAAACACATTTATAAAATTCCACGTAAAAACAACTGGAGATAAAGATCCTGGTTATGTTTGGTGGGATAGAATTAAGGATTGTCAAAAATGGTGTAATAAAGAAAGAACTTATGTACCAATGAGTGATTCTCAAACACTAAAAATTATGAGAAATTGGGTAAAAAAACAAAAACAATTAGCTAAAAAATAAAGGTTATGAAAACATTTAAAGACATTAAATTCGAAGCACATAAAGTAGGTAAAGGAGCAATTCAAGGGTTACTTATGTTAGATAATGGTATTGAATTTTCTATAGTTGCAGGTGAGGGAATGTACAGCACAGGTAAAGGTGGAGTTAGAGAGGCAGTTGATAAAGTTGAAGATGCTTCTACATTTGAAGTAGCTATATATGATCAAGCAGGAAATTTTATCCCTGCAGAAAATGATATGGTTTTAGGATGGCAATCAAGAGAGGATATTGATAAATTAATTCAAATACACTCATAAGATGAACAAAGAAAATAAAAGATACGTTGTTACAATGGATATGTACGTTTATGCTGATAATGATTATATGGCTAGAAAACGAGCTAATGATTTAAAATTATCAATTGAAAATAGACGACACTCAGATCAAATTGTAGTATCAGAAATAGGTGAACAACCATTTGCTTCAACACACTATCGTAAATTGGATGACCCAACATTTACTCCTAAAGATATGTCTAACGAACCATTACCATTTTAATATGAAAGCAGGAGATTGGATAACATATAACAATAAACGTAAAAAGTGCTTTGGTATACACCATAATGGTAATATTTTAATTAAAATGAATGGCACTTTAGTACAAGTAAGCAAAGAAAAAATACAGACTTATGCATAAAAATGTGGTTACCCGGAGGAGGGTTCGTATATTTACATATAAGTGGGACACGAAGTTTCATTATTAATTAAAATAAAGGTTATGTCAAACGCAATTCAATTAGATTTATTTCACGGAAAAGTATTAACAACAGAACAACAAGAAGAAGTTAATAGATTTATCAAGAACCAAGCTGAAAGAGCTATTAATGCTGAGAAAAGGAATAGTAAAATTATGTTAATGCTTGATGAAGCAGGTTTTGTTTATGGTCAAGATTATAGTAGTAATTTTGAAGTTGAAGAAGTTACTAGAGAAACAAGATTTGGTTATGGTTATAATAACACAGATTATGAATTTGAAGCTACTTATATGCAAAATACAGGTAATGTTTTTCTTTGGGTTAATACCATTAGTGAGGGTAAGCTTAAAACATACAAAAGTAGTGTAGATTTAGATGGTGATAAATTACAATGTACAAGTGTTACTAAACAATACAGACATTATAAGCCAAGTTCATTACTTGTTAAGTATAAAGAATATAACGCACGTATAGTAAGTGAATTAGAACATAATAATAAACAAAATATTGCTCTAAATAATATAGTTTCTAAATATCAAACATTATATCCTGAAGCTAAAGTTACTATTGGTTCTGATTATTATAGAAATAGAAGAAATTATACAACTTTTCCAATTGTTGAAGTTAAATTTCCATCAGGTAGTTGGGTTTCATTCCAATTAGGTTATGGTGATAACATGGAGGAAGTGAGATTTTACAAAAAGTATGATGCTCAAAGTGAAACAACAAAAGATTTATTAGATAGATTTAATAACCAAAAAGCATAATTAATTAAATAAATTATAATATGGAAAATGTAAAATGTAAATTAAGTTTCAAACATTGGGACGAAAAAGTATCAGTAAAAAGAGGTTATAGTGATATAACTTTACCTGAATTCTATCAGATGTGTAAACAATTAGCCTTAGCAGCGGGTTTTGGATCTAGTAATGTAATTGAACAATTTGGAGAAAAATGAAAATAGAAAGACAAGTTTTACATAATTGCTTGGCTCAGGCAAAAAACTTCATTATATTAGGGGAAAGGGATAAAGCCCGAGACTATGCTGATATGGGAATTGGATTTTGTGCTGCTAAGAAAGAAGGTGGAATGAAGGGTGAAGAAACCGTTGAAGGTGTTAGAATTAATTTATGGTTAGAACGTTTTTGGATGTTTTTAGAAAATAAAAATCTAATGTTGTAATGAGAAAAATAAGGGAATACAAGGGTTGTGAGTTAAATAGCCCAATCTATAGGCAAATAGTAGCAGAAATGCATTATAAAAAAAAGGGCGAAACGCTAATAAACGAATACAAAACAAAACGAGGCAAACAATCTAAATGATAATAATTAAAGATTTATTTATAGGTATAGGTATGTTTTCTATAGCTCATATACTTACCTTTTATCAATTAAACGGTCAATTTCTTAAATCAACTGATTGGTTTAAAAATAATATAACCATAGTTGCAGCTTGTGGTATAGTATTATCGTTTTTTTATATTTGGGGTACTAAATACGCTGTAAGTGGAATGGGTGGTTTATTATGGCCTGCTCGTTTTATTGGTTTTGGTGTTGGGATGATAATTTATGCTATAATGGTTAATTATTATTTTAGTGAAGGTATTAGTAATAAAACATGGGTTAGTTTATCATTAGCCTTAATCTTAATCTGTATACAAGTATTATGGAAGGAATAAAAGGAATAGTAGATATTAAACCCATTCCAGTATTAGGTGTTTTAATTTTAAACGGACCCCATTGGTTAAAACGACAAATAGAATCAGTTGACTATCCCGTTGACAATTATTTAATAATAAATAATAATGGTAAAGGTGAATTAGATGATTATATAAATGACTTAGTTTCTAAACCTCATCCTTATATTAAAAACTTTAAAGTAGCAACTATGCCTTATAATATAGGCTGTGCTGGAGGTTGGAATATGATTATTAAATCATTTATGAATTCACCTTATTGGATTATAGCCAACCATGATGTTAGTTTTAGTGAAGGATTTTTAAAAGAAATGAATGAGGCCGCACAAGATGATACTGTAGGTTTAGTACATGGTAATGAAGGTGATTTTAAAATTGGTTCTTTCGATTTATTCCTTATTAAAGATTGGGTAATACAAAGTCACGGTTTATTTGATGAAAATTTATACCCTTGTTATGGTGAAGATAGTGACTACATTATGAGGTTACATAATAATCCAGTAAAACGTGTGTGGAATTTAGAACGTGATTATTACCATGGAGAAGGTACTGATTATTATGAAACAGGAATGAACACTAAAAAACATAGTCAGGAAATGATGGATGGTTTAAACTATTCAAATGATAAAAATTTTGAGTATCTATTTAAAAAATGGGGACCAGGTTGGAGGAATGTTAACCCTTGGAAATACCCATTTAATATAGAAGGTTTAGACCCAAGAACAACAGTATTTGACTTGGAATTTTGCAGAGATAAACATTTAGGTTTTTAAATATGTTTTGGAATAAGAGCAATAAAATGGTTATATTTATAGGGGTACAAACCGGTATTTATTTTAAAGAAGATAATACTATTAAAACTAAAGACGATTATGGAAGAATTTAAAAATCAAAAGGAAATTATTGCAAAAATCCATCAGTTAAAAAATTTAAAACCCCGAACATTAGATAATAAGTTATTAATACAAAAGTTACAACAAAAATTAGATGAGTTACAGAATTGACTTACACGGACTATCACACAAAGAAGCAATTTTATTAGTTGAAAGAGAATTAATATTAAATAATGTCTATAAACATGATACTATAGAGATTATTACTGGAAAATCACCCCATTTACAGGATTTAGTAATTGAGGAAGTTATAGAAAGATATAATTTTGATTGGTTTATACCTCCCTCAAATCAAGGAATATTAATAGTTGTAGAAAAATTCTTGTTTATATGAATTACAATATTGTATATAAAAATGATAATGCCTATCAGGTTATAAATGAAGTACCCATCCATAATTTCCTCAACAGCGATAACACAGTAAACCAAAAAGTATTAGGGTTATATGTAGACAAGTTTGATTGTAACCATGTACTACAAAAAGAAAGCAAGTTCTTAATTTGCAGGGTAATTGAAGAGGCAGTAATAATAAACGATTAAATAAAATTATAAATGGCTAAATCATGTGCTTGGTGTCATAAAAAAACACGTTTACCTAAAGTATTTGCTGCTCAAAGTCCATTATTAGAATGGATGGAGGAAAGAATAAATGCTTATTGTGAAGTTAATAATATAAGTAGAGAAGATTTATGGGGTGAAAATAGTGATTGGCACGGGATAGAATTAACCGAATCATTTGAAGCTGAATTAATTACATATGATGATTTAACAGTTACTGTAGATAGAAGACATATTTGTAGAGACTGTTTATTAGAAGATGATAAAATGTATAAAAAGTATTACCTTGATGGTGTATTTAATATTGAAGGTATGGATGATGATGACTTTGAAATAATATTAGATTTAGAATAAAAAACAAATATATAAAACAATGAAAATAGATTATACTTATATAATTAATTTAAATACACCTACGGATAAAATAAAATCCAAACTAGCCGAAGTTAAATGGCCTTATAAAATTGGCTATTGGATTTACCCAGCAATTGATGGTTGGAAGGCTGTATTGAATAATATTACTACACGCTTCCCATTTAAATTAGCTCAATGGTGGAATAGTGATGCATATGGAGATAAACCATTCTATAATAGAGATGTAACCCCAGGTGAAGCGGGTTGTACTTTATCTCATTATGAATGTATTTATGGTGCCTATAAAGATGGATTTGAAAATGTACTTATACTTGAAGAAGATTTTTACTCATTGGGTAAATTTCCCACTCAGGAAGAACTAAACTCAATCCCGGATGATGCTAGTATAATTTATTTAGATAGGACTCAATTATGGGAGAACAATCATGAAGAACGAATTAACCCTCATATAACTAGAGTAGGATACACTTACTGTACTCATGCTTACATCATCACTAGAAAAGGTATGAAGGAGGTATTAGAATCTGATATATTAGATGAAGTTATAGTTATTGATGAATTTTTCTCTGCCATTAATGGTGCAAGTGATAGAATAGATGCTGTTTATAAATTTAACAACCCACATTTTAAGGCATATGCTTTAAATGGTGGTTATTTCGGTCAATCCTCAAAACCACAAGAAAATTCATTAACTGAGTTTACACCTGAATATGTAAATAGTTTGGTGGAATCAACAGATGATGACCCATATGGTAGAAAATGGCAAATACAAGATGATAGTAATTGGGAAGAATGGAGTAAAAAATACATTCACCCCTTAATATTGAGTAAAGAATATGACTTAATTGTAGATGAATTTGCACCTCACGTTTATACATTTCCATTTTTTACAAAGGAATTTTGTGAGGAATTAGTAGCACTAAGTGAAGAATTCCCTTGGGTAAATGATAGACATGAGTTTTATCCTACAACAGATAACCTATTAGAGGTATTAAGTATGGATAAGATTTACAACAGAGTAATTAATGACTATGTTAGACCATTAGCAATAAACAAATTTCAACTAGATGGTAAAGCATGGGATAGTTTAAGAGATGAATCATTTATCATTAGATACAAACCAGATGAACAGGCACATTTAGGTATACACCACGATCATGGATCAATAACTACATTAGTTAATTTAAACCCAGGTGAATTTGAAGGTGGTGGTACATATTTTCCTAAATTTAAACATTTAGCTAACCCAAAAGAAATAGGTGCTATGACATTGCACCCAAGTAATATAACTCACAAACACGGGGCACGACCTGTAACTAAAGGTACAAGGTATGTTGTAGTAAGTTTTTGTAAAAACCAAAATATGATATGATAATAATAGACGATTTTATTAGAGACCAAGATTTATTAGACCGCATAGACAAAGATGAAACATTCTTTGGACCAAACGGTAATTTTATGTGGTGGGATGGTTGGTGGAACTCACCTGCTAACACTATTAAAAAGGAATTAATTGAGTACATTTGGAGGTATAATGATCCAACTATGGGTTATCAAATAGCAGGATTCGAATATTGGACAGGTGTTTATGGACCAGATAAACCAAATAAATCTTTAGGTTCACATTTAGATAAGGATGAAGCACTATATAAGAAAACAGGTGAATTAGTTAGCCCGGTTATTGGAACAGTATATTACCCTAAGGATGTTGCGTTTGAAGGTGGTTATCTAGAAATAGAAAGTGGTGGTGAGGTAGAACGAATTAAAGCTCAATACAATCGTTTAATTATATTCCCAGCGGGTCATCTAAAACACAACGTAACTCAAGTTACAGATGGAACAAGATATGCCATTGCAATTAATCTATGGGATAAAGAATTATTGGCGGTTAAACAAGGTAAAATGACAATAGAATAATATGAAAGTATTAATATGGGTTGGGTATCAAAAGGATAGTTTCGACAAGCAAACGTGGTTAAATAATGGTATAGGTGGTAGTGAATATTGTGCTATCAAGCTAGCGGATTATTTAGATATAGATGGTTATGACGTTACAATTTCGGGTGATGTTAAGGAAGGCAATTTTTGGGGTGTGCAATACATCCATTACAACAACCTTAAGAGATATATGGGTCCAAGGGGTTTAACCAAAGTAAATGATTTAACATCACATTCACATTATGACATTGTTATTGGATCAAATTACATCAACTATTTTAAACACTTAGAAGATGAAGGTATTACATTTGATAAGAGCTACTTATGGATGCATAACGAGGATTTCTATAGATGGTATAGAGGTAATGAGTTAGATGATTGGAAACAGTATTTAAACCACCCTAAACTAAATAAAATTGTAGGTGTAAGCGAGTATCATAGCGAGATATTAAAAAATAGATTCAAAGCTTTCTATGACACACCACAACAACTTAATACGTATATACATTCAATAGATAATGCTATTTGTTTGTATGACTATAGAAATAGGAATGAATTACCTAAAGTAAAAGGTAGGATTGTATGGTCATCAAGTCCGGATCGTGGGTTGGAATTTATATTGAATAATTGGAATGATTGGAAACAAGCTAGACCCGATTTGTCATTGGAGATATGTTGTCCGCCTTATGCTGTTGAGTGGATGAAATTGGATATAAGTAAGTATGAGGATGTGAATTGGAAGGGTAACTTATCGCCTACGGAATTGAAAAATGAAATCGATAAGGCAGAGTATTGGATATATGTGAGTGATTATAATGAGACATATTGTATTTCGGCTTTGGAGATGTTAATGGGTAAGGTAAAATGTATCACTAACGGGACAGGGAATATAAAAAATATAATTACCCCGAATAGAGGAGAAATATGTGATATGAATCCAGATACGGTGAGGGATATACTAGTGAGAGATATTACGGATAAGACATTCAGTGAGGAATGGAATCGTAAGTCAAGTATAGCTAGATTGTGGGCGGTAGGACAGAATTGGGGATCGAGAGTAACGGATTGGAGTATAATGATAAACGAATAAAACATTAAAAATTATGAGCAAATCATCAATGAAAAGTAAAGTATCAACATTAGAGAGTTGGTTACAAGGTAGAAAACCGGTAGCGGTTAAAAGAAAACGTGAGGTAAGTGAACCTACAATGAGCGATATGCCTCGGTTTATTAAGGGTATGAAACGTTAAAGCCAACAATCCATTGGTGGATTGCTGTTAGACATATATGTTGCTGTTTAAAACATATAATGCGATAATATAACGTGGTTTGAATGTTAAACGCGAGCGCCTGGATTGATATAGGGGTGAGACGCAAAAGTATGACCAATACGGATATTAGTATGTCCAAATATTGAGATATATTGTAGTGGGTGTGTTGTGTGTGTCAAACGGATAGTGTGGTGTGTGGTTTAGAGGTGAGGTGGTATTAACCCATTCACATAATGAACCACACCCTTTCGACTTACCTTAAAGTATATACGAACAAAACATGAACAATTGTGTTATACGCAAGTTAAACGTAGGTAAACGTAGGTATATTGTATTATTCACCTTGGCTACACGTGTACATTTTTCTTATTCACAATAAAACGTGGTGATAATGGGGGGTACTACAAGGCACGTGAGATTCATAAATGCTTATAAACGCTTC
>Ga0209534_10005888_pt1 | contig 10778 bp, 10 predicted proteins | sample COG_07_FD_184751 | JGI IMG/M metagenome (GOLD analysis project Ga0209534, IMG submission 184751) | Pelagic Microbial community sample from North Sea - COGITO 998_met_07 (SPAdes) (version 2) | ecosystem: Environmental > Aquatic > Marine > Neritic zone/Coastal water | place: Helgoland, sampling... | reverse complement strand
TCCAAAAAAATCATACGACATTCTTCAATTGTAATTCCATCAATTCTATATGATTCAAATATTAAACCTCGTGGGTCTATACTAAGATTTCCTTTAAAAACCATATGTAAATTTCCTAAGTTAATTATTATTTTAATATGTTATCTAAATTCTATATACAGCTTAATCACGTCACTATTTAATAAAAATGCGTAAAATTATTTAAATATTTAAATATTATTTAGTACAGAATTAGCAGCTAATAGATGTATATCTTTACGACTTGCGCCTAATCTATTCATAGTCTCTTCCATTGCTTTAATTTGGTTATTATCATTATTTAGTAACGATCTAAGGCTTTCAGTAATATTCTCAACTGTACAACTTTCAAAAAGATGTTCAGGTATAACTTTTGTATCTGTGATAATATTAATCAAATTAGCTGTGTCTATTTTTGCTAATTTCTTAACCATTCTAGTTGTAATCCAATTAGCCTTGTAGGCAACAATCATTGGGCATTTTTTAGCAGCTAATTCTAATGATACTGTTCCAGATGTAGCCAATGCAGCTGAACTAATAGAATACGTTATAAATTTGTCGTGTTCTATTTCTTTTAATTCTTTACCCTCATTCAAAAGTAGCAAGGGTTTTATATTCCATGAACTAACAGCATTTATTACGTCTTTCTCCACTGAAGACGCTACAGGCAGTATAAATTGTGAGTCAGGGTATAGTTTTTCAATATTATTCAGTACCTTATTAAATATAGGGCACATTCTTTTTATTTCGCCAATTCTAGAGCCAGGCAAAACTGTAATAATTGGACCATTATGTAAGTTGTGCTTTTTTTTAAACCTTTCTTGAGCTTTTTTGCTTACATGTGGGCTAGAAACAACTGGATGACCAACAAAGTCACTAGTCATACCTTCTGCCTCCATATATGGCGGTTCAAAAGGCAGTAATGCTAAAACATGGTCAACATATTTAGACATTTTAGCAGCTCTTTCAGGACGCCAAGCCCATACAGAAGGTGCAACATAATGGATAATTTTTATATTTGGTAAAGCTTTACGAACCTTTTTCGCAACCCGCATGCAAAAATCTGGACTATCTATTGTAATTAAGACATCTGGGTTCTCAGTTATTATTGAATTAGTTGTTAATTTAATTCGAGAAATTAACATTGGTATTTTAGGAATTATTTCGACTAAACCCATTAAAGACAAATCAGACATTTTAAATAAACTGTTAAAACCAGTAGCTTCCATTAACGGGCCACCTACTCCGGAGAAAGAAACATTTTTATTTGTTACTTCAATTAAACCATCAATTAATGAAGCACCAAGTTTATCACCTGATAATTCACCCGCAACGATATAGCATTTTAACTTATTCATAGTATTTTATCGGAAGATACTGATGTAATGAATATACCAAGTTGATTTGCCACATCGATACAGGTATTTTTATCAATCATCTGCACACAATCTGCTTTGATAGCAAGACCAGAAAGACCGGCTGCTGCAATAGTTCTGATAGTTTCAACGCCTACTGTAGGAACATCAATTCGGTTATCCTGATTAAGCTTAGGTGATTTAATAAATACACCTTTTCCATCGCTTTCATTATTGAGATAATTTTTTTTACTTTGACCAGCAAATTTAATTAATTCATCTGATCCTTGTATTGTTTCTATTCCTAAACATAAACCCTGAGCAATTACACAAGCTTGCCCAATATCAGCTTTTGAAATGATGTTTAAAATTTCAAAACCACGCATTACATCGATTAAATCATTCTCACTTGGAATTTTTTTTGTAAATACACCCTCAGATAGAAATATATTTTTTAAGATTTTATCCGTTGCTATTATTTCAAATCCTTCTTTTTCAAATATTTCTGCAATAATTCTCAATGTTGTATCATCACCACTTTTTAATGCAGGGAGTAACTTTGATGCAATCTTTAAAAACTTTGCATCAAACTTTAATGGATTTAGCTTTGGGCGCTTCATTGCACCTGCAAATACTACTTGATTACAACCACAATCATTTAAGGATGCGAACAATGCATTAGGTTTTTCAAATTTTGCATTTATAACTGGTAATTTTTTTAACCAATGCAAATGCACTCCTTCAAAATGTATAATTTTAAAGTCTATATTATTATTTTTACAATGTTCTACTATCTGAATAGGTAAGTCACCTAATCCAGCAACGATTGCTAAACACGGTGATTGCATAATTAGTCCTTTGATGAAATTGTTAGGGAACGCGAAGTTTCAGATTTTATAAATGAAATCATTTCCTCAACTAATGGATTACCTTTGTAAGCATCAAGTGCTGGCTCAATTGTATCTTTAACATTATTATTGCTTTGAAAAATCATTTTAAAGGCTGCCCTTAATCCATTTATATGATCTTTATTAACACTAGCTCTTTTTAAGCCAATAAGATTTAAGCCATCAAGATTAGCTCTTTCCCCAATGACCATTCCCATTGGAATTACGTCAGCTACAACTGCAGATAGTCCACCAATCATGGCTCCACGCCCAACTCGACAAAACTGGTGCACTCCAGCTAATGCGCCAATAACAACGTTGTCTTCAATAATACAATGGCCACCCAATGAAGCATTGTTTGCCATTATAACTTTGTCACCGACAATACAGTCATGTCCTATATGGACACCCATCATAAACAAACCATCATCACCAACTTTTGTTAATCCACCTCCGCCGGTAGTTCCAGGATTCATTGTAACATGCTCACGTATTCTATTTCGTTTGCCAATCTCTAATTTTGTATGCTCACCACCAAATTTTAGATCTTGAGGAATATGACCAATAGATGCGAAAGGAAATATTGTTGTTTTTTCACCTATGGACGTCCAGCCAGACACTACCACATGAGATTTCAACTCCACTCCATCATTTAAAGTTACTTCTGAACCTACATGACAAAACGGTCCAATATTCACATTGGCTCCTACAAATGCCCCTGTATCAATAACACTGCTTGGATGTATATTTGCGCTTGAGTCAATTGACATTACATTATGCCTCTTCTGGTGGAACCATCATGGCAGTAAACTCTGCTTCTGCAACAACGACATCTCCAACTTTACCTTCACCATAAAATTTCCATAATTTCCCTCGGCCACGCAAGACTTTAACATGTAATTCTAACTGATCAGGAGGTGAAACAACGTGTCTAAATTTGCATTTATCAATTGTCAAGAAATAGACTAACATATTATTATCAATCATATTTAAAGTCTTCACTACTAAAACTGCAGCAGTTTGAGCCATTGCCTCAACAATTGTTACACCAGGCATAACCGGCCTCTCAGGAAAATGTCCCTGAAAATGTGGTTCATTATATGTGACATTTTTGATTCCAATAGCACTATCATTTAATATGATATTTTTAACTGCATCAATTAACAAAAAAGGGTATCTATGAGGAATCATACGCTTGATGTCTTGAATGTCTGCACTTTGCGATTCTATATCTAATTCTGACATATATGTATCCCTTTACTGTCCAACTTTTTGATTTTTTTTTATTTTAATTTTTCGTTAATTCTATTTATTGTCATTTCAGTAATATCACTTCCAGTACTAGCTAAAGCAATAGTATCTTTATTTAAAACAACCTCTACTCCTAATTCATCAATAAAAGATAATAAAATTGGCGTGATATCTTTAAAAAATAATGCCCTATTTTCATTTAAATACAAATTAATTTCACGTTGTTTATTTGCTTGATCTTCTCGTATTTTTTTTACTTTTGTATCAAATTTGATTGCAAGTGTGTTAAATTCAAGTTTATTAATTAATTTTCGTTTTTCAGTTAATTCCAACTCTTCATATTCTAACTTTTTTTCAATAGAACGGTTTTCTGCAGATAGAATTTTTACTCGATTTTCAACTTCAATTATTATTCTTTTTCCCCACACAGATTGAGTAAATAATGCATCTTGATCAAGAACAGCTATAACAGAAGTTTTCTTATATATCGGATATGATTGAGACAAGGCATAATCAGGCATGTAAATTAATAAAAACATAATTAATATTTTTATAAAAAACATACTTAAAAACGTGTATCAACTGTAAATCGAAAATTCTCTATAATATCATATGTCTCTTTTTTAATTGGCCGTGAAAAATTAAACCTTAAGGGTCCAATGACTGTATCCCAAAATAATGAAACCCCAGCAGCAGCTCTAATTTTTGCAGAGTCATCTATAGTACTTGCACCAGATACAACATTATCTAAGCCCCACACTGATCCAGCTCCAATAAATATTCCTCCAAATACACCATATTCTTCAGGAATTCCTATCGGAAAAGATGCTTCAAGATTAACTGCAGCAAACATTTTACCACCTAAAGGATCACCATTTGAATCTGATCCAGAATAATTATTATCTACTGGTCCAATACCATAATTACGGAAACCTCTTAATTTATCTCCACCTAAACTAAAACGATTAATAACTCCCGCATCATTACCTGAGATAATCCCCGCATTAATATCAGATGCGAGTATAACGTCATCGGAAAATAAAGAATTATATGTTTTAAACCCGAGACCTGATTTCATATATTTAATGTCACCCCCAAGGCCATTTGTTTCTTGTTTCAATTGAAATTTGAAGCCTGCGGTTGGTCTAGTAATCGAATTAGTTTTATTTAAATCATAACTAAATATTGCGCCACTTTTAGCTTTCTCTCCAATATCTGAAGAAATTAGCGGTGAAGTAACTGACGAAGATGATGATAATTTTGTTTTATCTTCATCAAATCTATATATGATCGTTAACTTGGAATTTCCACTTAGAGGAAATTGTATCTTTGGTGCAAAAAAAGAATTTTCTACAGTTAAAGGTACAGCGTATGGTGTGCTGGTTTTTCTTCCAAATGAAATACCTAATAATAAATTACGCCCTAAAAAGGATGGATCCTCCAGACCAAGTGTCATTTGCCTTTCAACTGAACTTGATGAAAGTGCTAAATCAACTGTTTGACCCCTACCCAAGAAATTCCTCTCGTTAATATTAAATGTAAAAACTGATCCATCCGACGAATTATATCCAGCCCCAAGCCCTAAAGAGCCGGTTGCTTTCTCAGTTAATTTAACATCAATTATGACCTGTTCTCTTGTCGAACCTTCTCTTGTAGTTATATTTACCTCACTAAAAAAACCTAAAGATCTGATTTTATCAGATGCATCTTGTATCTTTCGGATATTAAAAGGATCTCCTTCAACGAAATCGAATTTTTGCCTTATTACCTCATCTAAAGTTGTAGCATTTCCTTCAACATCAATACGTTCAACAAATAATCTATCTGATTTTACTAAATTAATATTAATATTAATTTTTAGATTATTATCATCAGGTAAAATATCTTGAGTAACTTTAATAAAATTATTTCTAGTTTTTGATAAATTTATTTCTAGTTCTTCTATAAGTTTATTTAACTTTCGTGGGTCATAATCCGAGTCTACTTTAATTTTATTTAGTTTAGTCAATCTTTTTAAATCTATACTTTTATCTGTAGTTAGAATAGAAATTTCCCCAAATTTATATTTTTGGCCTTCTTCAATTGCAATATTAATCAAAAATGCATCTTTTGTACGTGTCATATCTACCGATGATGAAATAATCTCAAAGTTTATAAATCCTCTGTTTATGTAAAATTCTTTTAGAAGCTGGAAATCATACTCCAATCTATCCTTAATAAAAGTATCTGATTTTATTAAACTTCTGAACAGGCCAGTTTGCTTCGATGCTATAATTCCACGAAGTCTTGTTTCTGAAAAGTTTCGATTTCCAATAAAAGTAATTTTTTCAATTTCAGTCACTCTACCTTCGGAAATTTCAAAAACTAAATCTACTCGGTTATCTGTTCTTTTTATAATCTTGGGAGAAACTTGTGCAGAAATACGACCACTTGATACGTAAGCTTCTGCTATTTTTTCTGAATCACGTTCTATTCTACTTAAAGAAAATGTTTGACGTTCTGATGTGGAAATTAATTTAATTAAATTTTCGTCTTTTAAAATACTATTACCTTCAAAGTTAATAGTATTTATCGTTGGGTTTTCTTTTACCTTAATAATTAGTACTTTTTCATTTATCTGAAGATCTACTGTTTCAAAATATGTTGTTGCATTTAAAAGTTGCAGGGATTCATTTATTTGCTCTTCTGAATAAATTTTACCTTTATCCAAACGAGAAATTGAAAGAATTGTATCTGTTTCTATTCTTTGATTTCCAACTACTTTGACATCTATAATATTTATATCTTTAGCATAAATAATATTCGCATAAAGACATAAATATATTAGGATTATTGCAAATAAATTTCTAAAAAAATTAAAACTTTTTTTGCGCAAGTCATTAGTTATATTACAATCAGTAAATAAATACATATAAAAATCCTATTAATATGTTATTAATTTATACTTTAATTTATATAGAAAAAAATTTAAAGTATGATTATTAGTTTTTGTAATTTTATTAACACAAGATTTTGATTTAGTATTCAAAACAAAAAATAAAATAATGTAATTTTTATCAATTCCAAAATAGTAAAATTCGCGAAATATCATTAACAGACACAAAAAGCATTAGAGTTAGCAATACCGATAAAGCTAATATGGCCAAGTAGTTAATATATTTTGGATTTGGTTTTCTTTTTGTTATGCCCTCATAGGCAAACATTACTAAATGCCCACCATCTAAGATTGGAATTGGTAAAAGATTTAAAAAACCTATTGATGTAGATATTATGGCAATCAATGGAATAAAATATGAAATATCGGATTTAGCAATGTCACTTGAAACATGTGCAATTCCAAGGGGACCTTGAAGATTCTCAATTCCTATGTCACCGACTATAATTTTAGAAATTTGCAATATTGATTGAGTTAAAACTAAATATGTCTTTTGCAATCCGTGTATAACAGACTCTTTAAAAGATACAGATGAAATAAAGGGTGATATTGCTAAGGATGAAGATACTCCAATTGAAACTTTTTCCTCAATTTCACCATTTGAATTTTGGAATTCTCTTAGCATAGGAGTTATTGATAGTCTTAATATTTCTCCATTTCTTAAAACATTTATCTTTTGCTTCTTAATATCTGATTCAATAATTATTTTTTGCAATTGTTTAAACGACATAATAGATTGGTCATTAAAACTGGTTATTAAATCTCCAGATTTTAATCCAGCATTACTAGCGGGTGAAATTGGCATAACTGAACCAATAATTGGGACTGTTGGGAAAGGCCCGATTGTGTCTATAAACACACCATTACGATTTATTATATAATTCGTATGCTGAACAGTATTATCATCATCAATAAAAGAATAAATATCTATAAATTTTGATATTTTTCTACCGTTTATTGAAACGATAATATCGCCACTTTGAATATCATAACTTTTGCTAAATTCAGGATGAATAGTTCCTACAATTGGTTCATTCGACTGCTTCCCATGCCACAAAGCCAATAACATAAAAATAAAAAATGATAAAATAAAGTTTGCTACCGGTCCGGCCAAAACAGTTAAAGTTTTTGATCTTAAACTTGCACTATTAAATGAATGCAGCTGAGCTATCTCCCCTTCTGGTAAACTCGATGCATTTGTATCGCCCAAAAACTTTACATAACCACCAAGAGGTATTGCAGCAATTTGCCAAATTGTACCGTGTTTATCTTTTCTTGAATAAATAGTTGGCCCCATTCCAACCGAAAAAATCTCAGCATGAATGCCGCAAAACTTACCAATGATATAGTGTCCATATTCATGAACAAAAACTACAATAGTTATAATAAATAAAAATGGTAAAATTGATACCAATGGTGTTCCAATGATTGGCAGTGAACTTATAAAATCAATCATTAATTGAACCTTTAATTGCCTTCAAAACAACACTTCTTGTATGAGAATCCTGATCTACAACTTCACTTATAAGTGTATAATTGTCAGTTTTATTATGTGTGTATTCATTTAATGCAATTTCTACAAATTTAAACATATCTAAGAAACTTATTTTGCCTACTAAAAAAGCGTCAAGGGCTTGCTCTTTTGCAGCATTAAAAGCTGTTCCCGCTAAACCACCAAGCTTTATAGCCGTTATTGCAAGCTTTATTGAAGGAAACTTATTGTGATCTACAGCTACAAAGTCCAATTGTTTTAATTCTGTAAAATCAAGTCGCTCAACTTGCAATTCAGTTCTATTTGGATAATTGATTGCAAAACCTATAGCTCCCTTCATATCCGCCGGACCTAATTGAGCAATTATTGATCCATCATTAAAGCCAACCATTGAATGTATTATTGATTGTGGGTGTATTAGCACTTCAATTTTACTTGCTTCAACATCAAATAATTCATTGGCTTCAATCAATTCCATAGCTTTATTAAACATGGATGCACTGTCTATTGAAATTCTTTTTCCCATATTCCAATTTGGGTGATTTGATGCTTGATTTGGTGTTATATTTAATAAATCTTTTAATTTAGTATTTAAAAAAGGACCACCAGAACCAGTTAAGATTATGCGCTCAACAGTTTTAATATTTTCGCCATTCAGACATTGGAACATTGCAGAATGCTCACTGTCTACAGGAACTAAAGTTGTATTATTATCACTACAAATCTGTTTAAGAAGCAAACCTGCACAAACTAAACTTTCTTTATTAGCTAATGCTAAAATTTTGGAATACCTTGCAGCAATTAAACTACATTCAACACCTGCAAAACCTATTATACCTTGTAATGATACATCAACAGGGATTGATGCGGCATTCAGCAGTGCTTCTTTACCTCCAGTAATATTAAAATCATATCCTATGAGTAATTCTTTCAAATCTCCTAATAGTTCATGATCTGCAATAACAATATGTTTAGGTTTTAATAATATTGATTGTTTAGCAAGTTCTTTTAAATTTTTACCACCCGTAAGAACTACTACATTAAAATCATTTTTTTGATTAAGCAAAATCTTTACTGCATTAGAACCTATAGACCCAGTTGATCCAAAAATTGATATATTCTTCATAAGAATATCCAATTATTTATATTTATAAGATTAATTATAAAAACAGCAAAGAAGGCTCCTATCATTCCATCAAAACGGTCTAAAAAGCCTCCATGACCAGGAATTAAATTACTGCTATCTTTAATACCAGCATTTCGCTTCAAAAAACTTTCATAAAGATCGCCAAATTGAGAAAAAATAGAAATAAATATTGAAATAAACAATAAATAAAATTCAATTTCTTTGAATAATATTATAAAAATATAAGTTATTATAATAGCTAACAACCACCCACCAATAATTCCAGACCAAGTTTTTTTTGGGCTAATTATCGGCCATAATTTTGGACCACCAACGGTACGTCCAACAAAATAACCACCAACATCTGAAGCAATGACACAGCATATGACCCATAGGGTTTGCACCAAACCAACTTCTAATCTAAAATCAGTTAAAGTTATTAGGCTAAAAAAAATCAAAATTAAATATATAGCTCTTTGTGTGTAATCATTATGTTTGATTATAATCTTATAAAAAAATAAAAAAATAATTAATAAAATTAATGATAATATTTGAGAAAATAAAATATATGTTGCAAATATAAGTGCAAAAAATAAAGCGGTTAATATTCTTGTATGCTTATGAAGTTTATTAAAACTTAATATTTCCCATGCTAATACAGCCGAAATCAATATAAGAGTAGCTTTAAATACAGTGCCACCTATTCCTAGAAAAACAGCACCTAAAAAAATCATTATTATGCTTGAAATAACACGTAAAAATAGATTAGGATTTTTTAATTTAGCATTCATTACTTTAAAATAGCACCAAATCTTCGTTCACGATTTTTAAATTCTATTAAAGTTTCCTCATAAATATCATTATTAAAATCTGGCCAAGTAGTTTTTTCAAAAACATATTCTGAATAAGCACATTGCCATGGTAAGAAATTTGAAGTTCTCACTTCACCTGACGTACGAATTACTAAATCAGGATCGGGCAAATCAAATGTATCAAGATTATTTGAGAACATCTCAACAGTAATATCATCAATATTTAATACACCTAATTTTACTTTTTCAGATATTTTCTTTGTTGCCCTTACTATTTCATCTCGGCCACCATAATTTAATGCAATAGTCAGATGAAGATTATCATTTTCTATAGTCAAAAGTTCTAATTCACCCATTAACTTGATAAGTGATTTATCTAATCGTGATCTATCACCTATAAATCTAACCTTAACTCCATTAATGAGAAGTTTTTTTGCTTCAGATTTCATGAACTTTTTAAATAAACCCATTAAACCAACAACTTCACTCTCGGAGCGTTTCCAATTTTCTGTGGAAAATGCAAATAAAGTAAGATGTGTAACGTTCATGTCTAGACTGGCGCGAACAATATGGCGAACACGATCGGCACCCTTGGCATGCCCCTTGAGTCTTGCCAAAGCCCTTTCATTTGCCCATCTGCCATTTCCGTCCATTACTATAGCGACATGTAGATTTTCAGGTTTTATTTTTTTTTCTATTTTCATAATAAATAAAGCAAATTTAAACTTGCATTATCTCCGCTTGTTTCTGCTCTAGGACTTCATCGATTTTTTTTATAGATACATTTGTTAATTCTTGTATCTCATCAGACCATATTTTCTGATCATCTTCGCTTAATTCATCTGATTTTTTAACTTGATCCATTCCATCTCGGCGAACATTCCGCACAGCAATACGTGCAC
>Ga0209534_10005868_pt1 | contig 10799 bp, 10 predicted proteins | sample COG_07_FD_184751 | JGI IMG/M metagenome (GOLD analysis project Ga0209534, IMG submission 184751) | Pelagic Microbial community sample from North Sea - COGITO 998_met_07 (SPAdes) (version 2) | ecosystem: Environmental > Aquatic > Marine > Neritic zone/Coastal water | place: Helgoland, sampling... | reverse complement strand
TATCGTTGCAAAGAATTGATTAAATCCCTGACGCAGGCGTAACTCTTTATCTATTTCAGCAAAGCCTATTAATACCTGATCTTTATTCGATTTAAATATAATTTCACGAACATTGTTAAAACTTTCTTGTACAATGCCGACTACTGATGTCATATTTTTATTTATTATTTCACTATTATAAATAAGATACTTTTTCACAATTTTAAATATTGTGAAATATACGATTGTAAAACAAACGAAAATTGAAATTATTATAAATGGCTGAATAAATATCAATAGAGTTAGAACAAAAAAAAGCATCACCGTACTAGTGATAATTTGTGTAATGGGGATTAAAAATTGATTAACGACATGAGTAGTCTTCACATTTATTAATGAAATAAGCTCATCCGAACTTTCATTTTTTAAATCTTTGAACGGCGTATCCAAGATATTGCGAAAAATTTTTGAACTTATTTCAGTACCAATTTGTTGAGCGACTTTTATTTGGAAATATGTCAAAATTACTCTTGATATACATGACAACAGAGTAGAAAATATCAGTATCATAGTTATAATAACTATTACATATTTTGATTCAATTTTGGAATGCGTAAGAAAAAATTTAATCTGGTCGTTTGAGAGGAAACTTTCTTGATCGGAAAATATCGATAGGAACGGTATAACGGCACTAATGCTAAGCATCTCAAAAAACGATGTTAAGACTGAAAGTAATACTACGAATTTGAATTTACGCTGATTTGAAATTGAAATATTACGCCACAATGAGAGAATTATTTGATTTATATCTTTAGGTTTTTGTAAATTTTTAATCATACCCTGCTCCTAATAAATTTTTCTAGGTAAGAAGTCAGCAACAATCTCGTTCAGAAAGATATCGCGCCAAGTATGTATTTGTATAATGCTCAATTTTATTTTCTACCAAACGCCCCAGCCGCCATCGACTGCAAGTATTTGACCTGTTACGTAACTAGACATATCACTTGCCAGAAAAGCAATGACACCGCGAAAGTCATCTTCGCTCGCCATTCGACCCATCGGTGTTCTCTGAGCATATCTAGTTTGAAAGTTATCTGGCTGGCCGCGTTCTATCCCTCCAGGGGAAATCGCGTTTACTCTTATCGACGGGCTTAATGTCGTTGCCAACCAACGCGTTAATTGAATGATCGCTCCCTTTGATGTAGAATACGCTGCAGGATTGGCCATGTTAGTGCTTTCATAGAGCGACCAATCAGGTCCGTATTCACCATAAATTGAGGCGATGTTTATTATACTTGAATTTGACGCTTTGCGCAAAGCAGGACATAGCAATTGACTAAGGTGAAAAGACGCTGTTACGTTCACCTCCATCGCTCTTCGCCATGTCTCAATCGACTGGCGTTCAAAGTCCACCGACCACCCATCGATTTTGTTAGAGCCTACAAACGCAGCATTATTTACTAGTATATCTAGAAGACCATGAGAAAGAACATTGTTTGCCAATTCAAAGCGTTTTTCCTCTTTCTCAAGATCGCAATAATATACGCGGACTTCGATATCAAATTTCTCAACTAAGTCTCTAGAAAATATATCTAATTCTTTGTCTGGCATATCAACCAAAATTAAATCTGCTCCCATTTCTGCCAAAGTTTCTGAAAATACTTTACCCAAACTACCGGCAGCGCCTGTTATCAACGCTTTTCGCCCTCTGAGGTTCATTAAATTTGCAAGATCAGTCATTCGAATACACTCTTTCCTGCATTAAGAAATTCGCAATTTTGAAATCATATTCGGTATCAATATCGATTGAGCGTTCAACAGGAATCTCCACCGCATCGATTTTTCCAGATAAAATATCGTTTGAATTCATTATATAGCGTGGGTCGGCGACATACGCTGCAGTTGTTAAGTCATATACCACTGGCGCATCTTGACGTCTCGAGAACTTATTAGAAGGGACATTTACAACAGAAATGGTGTCTAGTGACGTCCTCTTAACCATATTAAACCAAGGGTTCCGATGTGCTTCGCACATTGTTACTACGACATCAGCTTTTCCATTCTTATACTTAGAGATACATAGTGAAATATCTCTAGGCAAGCGCAAGGGTGACGTTGCTGGAACTGAAATAAATGGTTCTGGCATAGATCCCTCTTTTTTCTCAATAAACTGAAGGGCATGCTTCCACGCGAATATTTCTGGTGTGGTATCAAAAGCAAGTTCAGCAGGGCGAAGAAAAGGAACTTCAGCACCAAATTCTTCTGCTACAGACGCGATTTCATTGTCATCTGTTGAAACTGTAATTTCATCAAATAATCTACTTTTTACTGCAGCCTCAATCGAATATGCAATTATGGGTTTACCAAAAAAAAATTTAATGTTCTTTTTAGGAATTCTCTTGCTTCCTCCTCTTGCAGGTATAATGCAAATATTACCCATAAATAAATTGAATTACATTTTCAATTACCAAATCCTGTTCCTTATAGGTAAGAGTTGGGTACATTGGTAAACTAATACACCTAGAATAGTATTTTTCGGCGTAAAAAAGATTAGCATCTAAATACCCTATACTCTTATAATACGGCATCATGTGTACTGGCAAATAATGAATTTGTGCGAATATGCCTTTAGAATGAAGAAAATCATACAACTCTTTTCTGTTTTCAACTTCTATAATGAATAAATGATATGCATTATAAGTTCCAGAAGGCAAGTCTTGAAATTTTATTTTTCCTAGAAATTCTTTTTTATAGATTGCTGAAATTTCATTTCTCTTTTGAACTCCTTTATCATTTTTTTCAAGCTGAGTAATACCTAGTGCACTTTGAATATCTGTAAGTCTATAATTAAAACCTAGTTCTTTCATTTCATAATACCAGCTTCCATGGTTCTCTAGCATATTATCTTTAGTAATTCCATGTGTTCTTAGTAGCAGCAACTTTTCATACAATTCTTTAGAGTTTGTAGTTAGCATTCCTCCCTCTCCACAAGCAATATGCTTTACCGGATGAAAAGAAAAAACTCCAATATCTGAGTATTTCCCGTTTCCACAAAAGTTTTTATCTGATTTACTGTCTATAAAGTAACCACCAGGTGCATGGCATGCATCTTCTATAATCCAAAGATTATTAGCGTTTGCCAAGGCTCTAAATTCTTCCATATTAACAGGTAAGCCTGAAAAATCTACTGGTATTATTCCCTTAAAAAATCCTTTTGGTTTTGAATCTATCAATTCTTTTACTGAATTAACATCCAACAAATACGTATTTGGGTCAATATCTGCGAACCAAACTTCTGCACCGACGTATCTAATACAGTTAGCTGTAGCCACAAAAGTGATTGGAGTTGTTATCACTCTATCTCCCTTGGACAAGTTTAAAGCAAGTACAGAGAGATGCAATCCTGAAGTAGCATTACTTACAGCTACAGCATAATTAGACCCAACATACTTTGCAAATTTAGATTCGAACTCTTTAACCTTAGGCCCTTGTGTAAGATAATCAGATTGTAAAGTTGATACAACAGCATCAATATCTTTTTGATCTATATGTTGTCTTCCGTAAGGTATGTAATTCATTATAATGTGAAATTAACGTTTGTGCAAATTTTAACTAATTCTCAAAAGATTCTAGCATAAAAATATTTTGCTTTTAAATAAACTGAATTAATTTTCTAAATTTAAATATAAAAAACATTAACGGGTTCATTTTTATTTCATTCAATTTAAGTGCTCTTAATTCCTCTTTAAAGATTGTATACTTACTTTTTAAACCATTATTACTGACACCCCCAACTAACATTTTTACTAGCTTTTTATTTAGGTAAAAAGATTGAACCTTATAAACTTCTAGAAACCTTATACATAATTCAAAATCTCCAGCAATTTTAAAGCTATCATTATAACCCCCCAATCGATTATAAATCTCTTTTTTGCAGTAAAATGTTGGATGAGCGGGCATCCATGCTTTTTTAATTAATCCATGCTTATATGGCTTAGAAATCCAATTTCTAATCACTTTCCCATCTTCGTTAACATAATCTAAGTTACCATAAACTATGTCAGTTTCATAAATTGAAAAGGCATTTACTATTTCTAGAACTGAATTACTGTCATAAAAAACATCATCAGCATTTAAAAATCCTATTACATCTCCTGTTACTAATTTTAATCCTTTATTAAATGCATCATATACTCCTTTATCTGGCTCTGATATAATCTTTAAAACATGAGGAAATAAATTACATATTTCAAGAGTATTATCCTTTGATCCTCCATCGACTATAATATGCTCTATATTCTTATATGATTGTTTAGCTACAGATTGAAGTGTTTTTTCAATTGTGGCTTTTGCGTTAAAAGAAATTGTGATAATTGATATTTTCAACTTTAAGCTAATTTTCTTTTTAGATAATTGGCATATGCATTACCCTTATAGTTTTTAATATGATCTTTTAACATTGTCTTATCAATTAATCCTTTATCAAAAGCAATTTCTTCTAAGCAAGCTACTTTTAAACCTTGTCTTTTTTCTATTGTATGAATAAAATTTGAAGCTTCGAGCATTGATTCATGAGTTCCAGTATCTAGCCATGCAAAACCTCTGTACATAATTTCAACTGATAATTTTTTCTGATCTAGATATAACTCATTTAAAGAAGTGATCTCAAGTTCACCTCTGGCGCTTGGTCTAACTCTTTTTGCTTGTTTTATTACAGAATTAGGATAAAAATATAGCCCTACAACTGCGTAATTACTTTTCGGAGATTTAGGCTTTTCTTCTAAAGATAGTACATTTCCTCTGTCATCAAATTCTACAACACCGTAACTTTTCGGATCATTAACATAATAGCCAAAAATAGTTGCTTTTTTATATCTTACTGTATTAATTACAGCATTAGACAATAGTTCTGTTAGTCCATGCCCATAAAATATATTATCTCCTAAAATCAAACAAACATCATCGGAACCAATAAAATCCTCTCCTATTATAAATGCTTGGGCTAAGCCATCAGGACTGGGCTGTTCGGCATAAGAAAGTTTTAATCCTAAATTTGCTCCATCTCCAAAAAGTTTTTCGAAACTTGGAAGGTCTTGTGGCGTTGATATTATTAAAATCTCTGTAATCCCCGCTAACATTAAAACAGACAATGGATAATTTATCATAGGCTTATCATATATCGCCAACAGTTGTTTAGAAACTGTTTTGGTAATTGGATAAAGCCTAGTGCCTGTGCCTCCTGCTAAAATTATTCCTTTCATTACTGATTATTTATGTACAATTTATCGCTATAAAATGTAGATCTTAATTTTCTGGAAAATTCTCTAATTATTGATTTAAAACCAGCTACATGGTTGTCTTTCTTAGCTTTAATTTGAAAAGCGCCAAGCTTATTTTGAAGTAATAATTTAGCATAGGGCTTATAAACTCGATCTAAAAGGACTCCTTTTAAAGATACGAAAACTCTACTGAGATCAGTTGAAAATAAATTTTTATCAACTTGCTTTAGGTTTGCAAAGTGATAAAATATCAATGGCTTATTATTGACCATAATATTATAACCATCAAAGTTTAAAGTATAGTTCTTGACATTCCAAATAGCAACATTTGCTCCAATGTTTTCAATTACTTTGACCCCTTTATATTTGTCAGGCCAGTAATCAAGGTATTTTTGATCTGCAAACCTAGTTTTTTCAATTTTTTGATAGCACCATTCTATACAATCTTTCATCCAATCGTTGAGACATTTCAACCCTTGAGTATCTCTTCGAAACGAAACCCAGCCAACATTGTACTTCCCATAAACCCTATTCCTCTTAGTGAAAAAGTTAAATCTATGACTAATGATTCCTATTGAGCTGTCTACTAATTCATTGAAAATTTCCTTCGGTGAACTAAAAAAGAATAAATCCGCATCTAAATATGTAATTAAGTCAACCTCAGAAAAATTAGAGATAACATAATTACAGGTAGCAGGACTACAAGTAAAAAAATACTCAACAAAATTTCTGTTTTGCTTTGCTATTTTTAATTCTGGGTAAAATGATTCTAGCTCCTCGTGATATATGGGAACTACATTTTGATTATTTAATTCACATATTTTATCATAAGAAACATGATCAAAGCAAAACATGAATAACTTAAAATCTGATTCACAATTTTCAAGAGAATATAGTAGATTTTTAGCATGTCCTAGATAATTACTGTCAAAATGAGTACAATAAAAATGTGTCATCTATAAAATTCTTTTATTCGATCACAAATTAAATCTACTTCTTTAAATGTTAGCCCGGGATATAGAGGAAGGCTTAAGCATGTCTTAGACATGTTTTCTGCAATAGGGAAGTCTCCTTTTTTAAATCCCAATTCAGAGTAAGCTTTCTGAAGATGAGGAGGTATAGGATAATGAATTCCTGTTTGAATGTTATTTTTAAGAAGAAACTTGATAAGTTCTTCTCTTTTAGAAGTTTTAATAACGTATAAGTGATAAACATGATCAGCTTCAGGAGAAACATATGGAATATTTATTTCTCTTAAATCCTTTAAGTTATTATTATATCTAGCTGCAATTTCTTTTCTCTCATTAGTAAATTCTTTTAAATACTTTAATTTAACATTTAGAATTCCTGCTTGCAGTTCATCAATTCTAGAATTTACGCCTTTTATAATATTTACATATTTTTCATTAGACCCATAATTTCTATAGGTTTTTACAAAATCCTTATAACTTTCATTGTTTGTCGTTATAGCACCTGCCTCACCAATTGCACCAAGATTTTTTGTTGGATAAAAACTAGTTGCATTAATATCACCAAATGAACCTGTATACTTTCCGTTCCAGGTTCCTAATTGTGATTGTGCATTATCCTCCACAACAAATAAATTATACTTTTTAGCAATTTTCATTATTGCATCCATATCACACGATTGCCCATATAAGTGAACGGGCATTATTACCTTTGTCTTTTTAGTAATAGCTTTTTCGATTGAAATTGGGCAAATATTAAATGTATTAATATCTGGCTCAACGGGTATAATTTTTGCTCCAACAGCACTTATTGCTAACCAAGTGGCTATGTAAGTGTTGGAAGGAACAATAACTTCATCGCTTGGTCCAACATTAAGGGCTTTCAAAGCAATTACTAGTGCATCTAGTCCACTAGCAACTCCTACTGTATTTTTAACTTTTGTTAAGTTTGAATAATTGGACTCAAAATTATCAACTTCATTCCCTAAAACATACCACTGAGAATCAAATACATTCTCAATTGAATCGAGTATTTCTTTCTTATAAAGAATTGTATGTTTTTTGAATGAGTTAAATAGTATCATCTAAAAGGTAAAATTATTTGAATTTAAAGATTCGTGCTTAATTTTCATATATATAATCTTCTTTATCAAACTCTTCTGAAGCTAAAACTAGTAAAATAGAATTTTCACTAAAATTACTCATCCAATGAAAATCTTCTGGATTCAATAGTAGGCATTTTGAAGGAGAATCCATTTTATATTTAATATATTCCTGAATTTTTCCTACAAAAATATCACAGGATCCATTAATCATTATTAAAGCTTGAATAGTTTTTTTGTGAGCATGATACCCCCTATCAGAGTCATTTACTTCATATATATAGTAAACTCTTTTGATTTCAAATGGCAGCATCTTTTCAATAACTGATAATGAGCCTCTTGAATCAACAAAAGTTGGAATATTAAGATACTTAGCCATTAATAAATCTTTTTGTAAAAATAGCTAATTGATTATCCGGATTGTACTTTTCTACAACTATTTTTCTAATTTCATCTTTATCCAATTTATGCTTTTTAGAAAACCATAAATTTATTTTATTTGCTAAATCAACATGATCATTTTCTTCAAATAAAAAACCATTCTCGCCATCAATAATAGCCTCTACTTCTGGCATTTGATTTTTATAATTACTGTGCGAGGCAACAGGAGTTCCATAAGATAAACAATGTACTGCCGTTAAGCCAATGTTCCCAGGAGAAACACATAGATCTGAGTTGAAAATAAGTTGCCCTGTTTCTTCTGTATTATAAGACTTCCCATAAAAATTGAGCCAACCACTATCTATACATTTTTGATTTGAGGCTTTATAAAACTCAAGATTATCTCCTTCTCCAACTATTAACAAGTTATATGATATTTTAGTCTGATTTAGTTTATTAATTGCCTCAAAAAGTATATCAATTTTCTTTTTCTCTGTAATTCTTCCAATAAATAGAATTGTAGGCAAAGATTCATCTTCAAATAACTTTTCAAAATTATTGCTAACCTCTTTTTTAAGTTTATGATAATGTTTTTGATGCGTGTCAAAATCCAATGAATTATATACAACATCTAAAGTGCTTTTTTCAAAACCATTTTTAACTAATAATTTCTTAGCCCTGTTTTCATAAAGGAAAATAACGTCTGCTAATTTTAAAAAGTTTAACCTAATATGCTTTTTTATAAAACTTTCATTTCCATAAAGGCCATGAGACCACATATAAATTTTTTTCCCTCTAATTTTTGCGATTAAACATGCAATCCATGAAGAAATTATATACATCTCACCTAAAAGCATTATATAATCAAATTTAGAAAAAGCTGTAAGTCTTAATACCTCAGATTGCCAAATAAGAACTTTTTTATTAAGCCAATAATTTTTTAAAAAATGGAGTTTAGCTTTTTCTTGATCATCAAATAAGTTTTTTAAATCAGGAGCAGGAATGTTTAAAGGATTAGTTGGAGAAAAATAAATATCAAAAATAAATTGATTTGAATTAATTAGTTTTTTCCAAATAGCGAATCTGTAATGGGGAAAAATATTAGTAAAAAATAATATCTTTTTCAAAATTGAGATTTATAAACTTTTTCAACTCCATAATCTAGATTAATTCTTGAATTCCAACCTAGTTTATTTATTTTAGTGGAATCTAATAATTTTCTTGGTGTTCCATCTGGTTTAGAGTTGTCCCAAATTATTTCACCTTTAAATCCCACAATATTTTTTATCAAACTTGCTAATTCTTTTATTGAAACTTCTTCTGCGGATCCAATATTATATAATGATTGATCTAATTTATTTTCTAGTGCATAAACTACTGCATTTGCCAAATCGTCCACGTGAATAAACTCTCTCTTGGGTGATCCTGTTCCCCAAAGAACTACATCTGAATGATTGTTCTCTTTGGCTTCATGAAATTTTCTTAGCATTGCTGGTAAAACATGAGAAGTTTTAAGGTCATAATTATCGCCTGGACCATACAAATTAGTTGGCATTAGGGATACATAATCTCTATTGTATTGTTTTCTAAGTGCCTCTATTAACTTCACTCCAGAGATCTTTGCAATGGCATACCACTGATTTGTTTCTTCAAGAGGGCTAGTCAGTAAGTATTCTTCTTTAAGTGGCTGAGGAGCCATCTTTGGGTAAATACATGAGCTTCCTAAAAAGATAAACTTTGGTATATCTAATTCATGGGCAGCTTTAATCAAATTATTTTGAATAAGCATGTTATCCATTAGAAACTCATAAGGATAATTACTATTCGCTAAGATGCCTCCTACTTTAGCTGCTGCATCTATAATAGTCTCAGGCTTTTCTTTTTCAAGCATTTCAAAAACAGCTCTTTGATCTCTTAAGTCTAATTCTTTAGAACTAAATCCAATGATGCTTTTATAGCCTTTCGCTTTTAATGCTCTCCAGCAAGCAGAGCCTACCATTCCATTATGACCAGCTATGTATATCTTAGAATCTAACGTAATGGTGCTATTCATAATAATTAAGGGTATTAAAACCTCCGTCTTTTAAGTATTTGTCTTTCTTAAATAATATTAAATCTGAACTCATCATATCTTCTAATAGTTCTTCTAAAGTAATTTCAGGCTCCCATCCAAGCTTTTGTTTTGCTTTTGTGGGATCTCCAATTAAAAGATCTACCTCTGTGGGCCTAAAGTATTTCTCATCTATTGATAATACTTCTTTACCTATCTCTAATTGATATTCTGGATTCGAGCAAGAAGCTATTTTAGCCACTTCATCAATACCTTCTCCAAGAAACTCTAATTCAACCCCAATATAATTAAATGCCATTCTTACAAAGTCTCTAATAGTAGTTGTTCTTCCTGTAGCTATAACCCAATCTTCAGATTCTTCTGCTTGAAGTATCATCCACATCATTCTAACATAATCCTTTGCGTGACCCCAATCTCTTTTAGAATCTAAATTTCCTAAATAAAACTTATCTTGAATGCCAAGAGCAATTCTTGAAACCGCTCGGGTTATTTTTCTAGTAACAAAAGTTTCTCCGCGAATAGGAGATTCATGATTAAATAATATGCCATTGGAGGCAAACATACCGTAAGCCTCTCTATAGTTAACTGTTATCCAATAAGCATACATTTTTGCTACAGCGTATGGGGAGCGGGGATAAAAAGGAGTCGTTTCTGATTGTGGAACTTCTTTAACCTTTCCATATAATTCTGAAGTTGAAGCTTGGTAAATTCTAGTCTTCTTTTCTAAACCTAATATCCTAATAGCTTCTAATAATCTTAAAGTTCCAATACCATCTGTATCCGCTACGTACTCCGGCATTTCAAAAGAAACTCGCACATGACTCATTGCTGCTAAGTTATAAATCTCATCTGGCTGAATATCTTTAATTAGCCTAATGAGGTTAGTAGAGTCTGTCATATCACCATAATGGAGAATAAATTTTTGATTATCAATATGAGGGTCTTGATACAAATGGTCTATCCTATCTGTATTAAACTGAGATGATCTTCTTTTTAAACCATGTACTATGTATCCTTT
>Ga0209534_10005866_pt1 | contig 10805 bp, 9 predicted proteins | sample COG_07_FD_184751 | JGI IMG/M metagenome (GOLD analysis project Ga0209534, IMG submission 184751) | Pelagic Microbial community sample from North Sea - COGITO 998_met_07 (SPAdes) (version 2) | ecosystem: Environmental > Aquatic > Marine > Neritic zone/Coastal water | place: Helgoland, sampling... | reverse complement strand
AAAAAAGAAAAAGTAAAAATATTAAGTAGTATTAATAATCCAATAAATACAAAATATTTTAATTTAATTAAAAAAAAAGAAAATAAAAAAGAAATACAAAAAATTTATAAAGAAGGGATAGATATGTATGATAAAATTATAGAAGAAGATTTAAATATTAATGGAGCCATTGATTATTTATATGATGTTTTTGGATTTATTAAAATGTTTTATTTAAATTTAGGTATTAATGAATATTTTATAGAAGAAAATAAAAAGGATAATATAGAATTTTCTGAAGGAAATAAACCAGAAAATACACAAATAGGAATTTTAAAAAAAAGAAATAAATTATGGATGGAAAGAATAAAAAAAATTTTACAAAAACCTTCAAATATAAGAAAAAAATTTGTAATAGTTGTAGGAGTAGAACATTTATTATTAGATGGAAAAAAATATGGATTAGTTAAATTATTTGAAAACGAAGGGAAAATTGTAGAACAAATATCAACATATGAAACTTATAGTTATTTTAATCAAAATAATAATTTTTCTTTTTCAAATCAAATATCAACAGAAGAAAATAATAGTTTATACCATAATATTTCTTTTTGAAATATATTATTTTTTATAGTATTCAATCGTTTTTTTCAACCCCACGTCAATAAATATTTTTTGTTCCCAGCCAAGTGACAATAATTTATTAAAAGATATACTATATTTCTTATCATTATATTTCATATCTTCGATATAAATAATATTTTCATTTATTTCGTCATTTTTTTTGATTTCTTTAACTAATCTTTTTGTAATATCCATAACACTATATTCGTGCGTCGTTCCAATATTATATATTTCACCTATTTTTCCCTTATGTAAAATTATGTCAAATGCTTCTACAACATCGCTAATATATAAAAAGGATCTTTCTGTTAATCCTTGACCGCGAATAGTACATTTTTCATTATTATATAAGTGAAGAATAAACTTAGGTATTAATTTTTCAGGGTATTGTCTAGGTCCATAAATATTATTACTTCTAGTAATAATAATAGGTAAATTGTAGGAATATACATAGGAATTAACTAACATTTCAGCACTTGCTTTAGTTGCTGAATAGGGATTAGTAGGGTTTAGTTTAGAAGTTTCATTTTTAATATCTGTTTCCGGACATAAACTTTCACCATATACTTCGTCAGTACTAACATGAATAAACTTTTCTATTTTCCCATATAGTCTTGTACATTCTAAAAGTGTATGTGTCCCTAAGATATTATCTTTTGTATATTGTAATGGATTTGAAAAAGAATTATCAACATGAGATTGAGCAGAAAAATGTATAATTGTATCTATCTTATATTCTATTAAAATATAGTTTACTAAGTTAGTATCACAAATATTACCTTTTATAAATTTATAGTTAGATTTATTTCTATTTTCTTGAGTGATATTAGTAACGTCTACACAATAATATAAATCGTCTATATTAATGAAATTTACGGAAGGATATTTATGAATAACAAAATTTAAGAAATTTGAGGCAATAAAACCACACCCACCAGTTACTAATATATTTTTCATTATTAAAGAATATATATAAAAAAATTAAATAAAAACCAATAAAAAAATTAAATAAAAAAAAATAAAAAAATTATTTCATAAAAGAAGCACTACTCATACTTTCATTCCCTACATAATCACCTGTTTGTGTAAATGCTCTAAACTGATCCAGTGGCATATTTGGAGCCGAAGCAGAACCCCGTGAATATACAGTTGATTTCCAATCCGAACCACCAGATTGTGATTTACCTCTACAATTATTAGCAATAAAAGCATTATTTGTTCCTCCGCCAACTAAATTAGTTGCATTACAAGGAGAACCTTTAAATACGGCGTTTGAGGCTTTAGAACCACCTCTTTTATTTCTTCTAATGTTTTTTCTTTTACTTCGTTTATTACTTTTTATAATCTTTTTTCTTCTAGAAGATTTACTTTTTTTGTTTTTCTTCCTTGATTTATTTTTGCCTCCGTGTTGGTGATTTCCATATTCACCATATTTCTTATTACAACTATCTCCACCTTTTTGTTTATTACTGTTTCTTTTTTTTCTATAAGATTTTCTAGACCCACCGGTTGTATTATAAAGAGTTAATTGTTTAACATCGACTTCAAATGGTTTACCTAATAGGACAGGTGACTCATCACCACATAATACAGGATTAGTAGACATAACTAAATCAGAAGCTTTAGAACCTCCTTTAATATTTGAACGCATAGTATATAATTAGTATCAAGATAATATTATTTCTATATTAAAAAATAAATTATAAAATATGAAAAATAAATTATAAAATATGAAAAATAAATTATAAAATATGAAAAATAAATTATAAAATATGAAAAATAAATTATAAAATATGAAAAATAAATTATAAAATATGAAAAATAAATTATAAAAATAATCTATAAAATATAATAAAAAATATAAATTATCGAATATTACCTCTGGATTATAAAACTAAATTATATAATATAACGGCTGCTACACATACAACAGCGTAATATATGTATCTTGAAGAAGTTCCATTATTTAATCTAATAGATTTATTGATAAAATATTTAACTGCCTCGTTAATAGATAAAGCAGCTAATATACATAATACTATTCGAATATCTTTCATATTTGTTTCTTCTGTTTTATTCACTTGATTATTTACTGGTTGATTATTTACTAGTTGATTATTTACTGGTTGATTATTAACGGGTTGATTATTAACAGGTTGATTATTAACAGGTTGATTATTTCGTTGTTGGTTGTTATTAACTAATGGATTATTGGGTAAGAGTGGTCTATTATTCATATTATTATTTGTATTTAATACACTTAAATTATTATTATTTCCGCATCCACAATCTTCTTGGTTCATTTATTATATATTAAGAAAAAAATTTAACTAATATTTGTCTAATCTATATATTTGTCTAACCTATATATTTTTTTTCTCTAACCCAAATATTTAATCCGTATTTGATACCTTTTTTTAATTCAGTTCCCGAATGTAATGTATTTGTATCTTCTTTGCCATTTACCATATTTCTCCAAAATATTGCCTCCCCTTTCTTTGCTTTAAATGTTTTATCTATTTTTGGGAAATGTGTTTTTCCTCCTAAATCATCTGGAACATTATTGAGATATACAAAAAATGTTTGTTCCCTTTGTCCGTTTTTCTCTATATTTTTCTTATAAATAGGATTATTCCTATCTAAATAATCATAATGTTTATTAAAATATTGACCAGGATAATATCTAACTAATTGTATTGGTTCTATATTTTCGATTGGTAAATTACCATAAATAGAGGATTTTTCTAATACTCTCTCTAATATTTTATCGGGTGTATTATTTCGCAGAAATTTCTTTCCTATATGAGCAGTCATAGAAGTTCTACTTTTATGAGGTTTAGAACCACCTCGACCACATACTTCTGATTTTTTAATATGAGGTTCTCCTATTTTAATGATATGATCACATTCCTCTTCTGTTAAGAAATTTTTAATTAAATAAATATCTGGATTAGAATGTAATTTTTCTATATCAAAATCTTCTTTATTTACTATTTCTTTATTATTTGTAAAATGACTTATATTATTTTTATTTACTATTTCTTTATTATTTGTAAAATGACTTATATTATTTTTATTTACTATTTCTTTATTATTTGTAAAATGACTTATATTATTTTTATTTACATTTATTTCATTTACATCATTAACAGATTCTTTCGAAACAATATTTCGAATAGATTTATTTTTGTAAATAATAACTATTATTAAAACAATTATGAGTAAAATTATAATATACAGTTTAATGTTTTCCATATTATAATTTATATAAATATAAAAAAAGAATTATTTTAATTTACTCTTCGAAATCGACAAAAGTTATTCTTCAAAATCGACAAAAGTTATTCTTCGAAATCGACAAAAGTTATTCTTCGAAATCGACAAAAGTTATTCTTCGAAATCGACAATTTTTCCCTCTCTTAGTAATCCTAAAATAATAGGGAAATCTTGATTAAAATTATATACTACATTCATATTATCTACTAAATATAACTCTCCATCAATATATTTTTTAGTAGTTAAAATATCATTTGGTCCTATATTTTCCATTATATTTTTCCTCTTTCTTCCTCGTTTACCCTTTACCTTATTGAAGCAACTTCCGTCATCTCCAATTTTCCCATTAGGTAAATTCTTAATATGAGAACCACAAAATTCAGTTGAGTCTTTTCTTTTTCTAGTACATTGAGTAAAATCCATTTTTCTTCCTAAACATTGTTCATGAGAAGGAAGAACTCTTCTATTTCCTTTTTTCTTTTTCTTTTGTATAATATTATTTGCTTGTTCATTAAAATATATATTTTTAGGAAGACATTTATTCATTATATCTTCCTTATCCAACATTTTTAAATGACATATTTTTTCTATAATAGTTTCACATTCGTTTTTTAATAATTTTCCGACAGCACATGTTAAATCGTCCATAATTATATTTAAAATTAAAATCATTTTTAAATCAATTTTAATTTTAATTTTATAACTATTATTTAACATATTTAAAGTATTTTTTATAAAAAAATAGTGAATACCAAATATCATATTCTTTATTTTTTTCTTCTATCTCAATTGCTTTTTCATAAGAAATGGATTTTAATTTGTTAATATCTTCCTCTATATCAAAATCTTTATTATTCATAATTTGGTTATATTCATTTTTATATATTTTTATTTTGTAATTCAATTCTTTAAAAACTCTTAAAGAACATTTTAACATTCCCATTCCCTGAGCAATAACAATTTTTATTAAATTAGGTTTACCTTTATTTTTTTCGTGTTTAATTATTGTTCTTTTTAGTAATTCATAACATATTTTTTTACCTCTAAATTCTTCTTCCAAAAATACCCATAAGATATGTAATATATGTTTTTTACTTTCTTCCGTATAAGCAACGTGAGTGTAACCGATTATTTTTCCCATATTAATTAAAAAAATGCCCCGCGAATTTTTATTTTTTTTAATAGTTTTGTAGGGGAAGTGTATATTATTTTTTTCTTTTATATCTTTTACAAAAGTATCTTTTGTTCTATCACTAACATAAATATATTTCATTATATATTAATTATATAAAAATTATTGTACACGTTTCACATACTAATAAGAATAATAAATTATTCTTATTATTGTACACGTTTCACCCACCAATAATTATTCAATTATTGCTGGACACATTCAACACCCTCATTTCCCTCTCCTCTGCTACCCCCACCTTCATCTAAATTAACTTCCTCCATATCTATTTTTTCCCCATAGTTTTCTATTATTTTAACTTCTATATTTTTATTTTGAATATTTTCTGTTGATACGGGTAATATTTTCTTAAGATAAGTTTTTCTCTCATTATCTAATACATCCGGAAATATAATTTTAAAATTAATAATTAAATCTCCATTATTAAAATCATCTATTGGTAAACCTTCATCTTTTACATAATATTCTTGCTCAGGATTAATAATTTCATCTGTTGTAAACATTATCTCTCTTCCGTCTAAGTGAGAAATAACAAATTTAACACAGCATAAAGCTTCCGATAATAAAATATTTTTAGCATAAATTAAATTATTTCCCTTTCTACTAAACCTTTCGTGTTTTACAATATTTACTATCATAATTAAATCCCCTTGTTCATCGCATTCAGGGTTGTGGTGTGCTAAATCAGGAATTCTAATTTTTTCCCCCTGTTTAATACCCTTATGAATAGGTAAACTAATAGTTTTATTTTTAGTTACAATTTTGTTTCCATTACACGTTTTACATTTTACTTTAACGATTTTCCCAGTTCCGTTACATTTATTACACTGACTCATTGATTGTTGTATCATACCTGGTCCAATTTGAACTATTCTCATAACTTTACCTTTGCCATCACATGTTACACAGGTTTCTATATCAGATGGACTATTTGCTCCTGAACCTTTACAATCATCGCATATTATTTTTTGTTTAATATCTATTTTCTTGTTTATAGTATTATATATATCTTCTAACTCTACATTAATCTCTTCTACTCTGTCTTTTCCTCTCCTTCTTCTACCAAATCCCCCTCCCATACCACCCATACCACTAAAAGGACTACCACCGCCACCGCCACCAAAGAAACTATTAAAAATATCAAATGGATCTCCTCCCCCACCCATTCCTTTTATACCTTCCTCTCCGAATCTATCATAATTTTGCCTTTTTTCTTTATCTTTTAGAATATCATACGCATTACTTATATTTTTAAATTGTTCTTCTTTTTGTTTATCACCACCACACCTATCTGGGTGAAATTTCATTGCTAGTTTTCTATATGCCTTTTTTATTTCACTATCAGAAGCAGTTTTCGATACTCCTAGATAATCATATAGTTTTTGATTATCGACTTGTCCGGATGAAAACATTATTTATTATTTTTATTATAGTGAGGTTAAAAACTCTTTAAATAGTTTATAATTTTTTATTACTTTATATTTATTTTGTAAAATATCAATATAATCTAAATCTGTTTTGGTAATAGTATCTTTTATGAAAATATTAGAAATGTCTTTTATAATTTTGTAATTTCCCAATTCATTTATATTCTTGTCTAAAATATTATACTTAATATCATTTTCAATTATCCATAAAAGTATGAAAAAATGTTGCATTGCTTCTCTAAAATATTTTCTATATTCTTCTAAAATTATTGTTTTTTTCCTTTCCAATGAAATATCCTTATCGAAAAATTCTTCCACTAAAAAATTTTTATGTAGTTTTTCTATATCCGGTAAATATTTCTCTACTAAATTAAATTTATCTTTATATTTTTTGAATTTTTGAAATAATAATATTTTTATTTTTATAAATATAAAATAAGATACACTTTCACCATATAATTTATAAATATCTACTTCCTTTAGGAAATGTGTATTTAAAAAATGAGGATTATCTAAATAAATTTTAGCCATAAATATACTAAATTCACTAAGATAATATAGTAATTGAATATCTTGAAGGTTATAATTTTTGTTTTCTATATTTTTAAAATTAAATAAATTAAATAGTTTTTGTAATTGAAAGTGTTTTTTTTCAAAATTGTCTAAAATAAAATTAATTCCATTATCTGTTCTATTTTTTGGATATCTAATATATAAATGTTTGACTAAAAAATTATTTTCCATAAATTCTGTTATTAATAAGATTTAATATTTCTTTAAAGTGTTTACAATCTAAATCATTTTTTTTTAATAAATTATTTACATTATCATAATGTAATTTATATAATTCCATAGTTTTATTATCCCCTAAAGTTAAAAAGAAATTAAGGAATATTTTATTTTTTTTATCTTGTTCAATATCTAAATAATCATCACTTATTTGAAAAATTATTCCAAAACTTTTGGCTAAATTTGATAAATCAGTAATCACTTCATTCCTAAATTCGAATTTATTATCTATTTTATATAATAGAAAATATCCAAGTAGGAAACTAATACGAAAAAGAGGTACAGTTTTAAAACTATTTATTTTAATAATCATTTCTTCATTTAATCCAATTGGAATATAATTCAAATCCAAATATTGTCCTTCAATTAATTCTAAACAACTATCATTAATAATATTAAATAAATAATCTTGTAAATATGTTTCTTCCATATTAATAATAATTTTTTCTTTTTTTATGTTTTCTTTAATTGAATTGTAATATAAATCTAATATATGAAAAATTATTCCAATCGCAGAATGACATCCATATTTATAATGTATGGTTTCTTTATCTCTTCTAAAAATATCATTATCCATACAAGGTAAATCGTCAAGTATAAGACTTATATTATGAAGAATTTCTGTACTTAGACATAAATCTAATATTTCTTTTTCTGAATAATTATTTTCTAAAAAAAATTTATTTTTTAATTTATTAAAAATTATAAAGGAAATTATAGGACGTAATCTTTTTCCACCTTCAAAAGTATCATTTAATATAGAATTAATTTTATTATTATTGGATAAAATTTTTTTATTTAAAGTATCATTAAATAATTTTTTTATATATTCCATTTTTATATATTCCATTTTTATATATTCCATTTTTTTATTTAAGATTTATAGTAATTAATAATTTAAATATTAATAAAAATGGCGGAAACTATTAAAGTTCAGAATTTTCCGAATGGAGATAATTATAATCCCGGATGGGTAAGTAATAAGTCACAATCAGACGTTATTAAAAATAATCCACAATATGGATTCCCTGTTCCATTAATAGGACCATCAACTATTCCACTTCCTGGAATATTATCATTTAATCCACTGAATGATGATTCTAATAAATTCCAAGGTTGTATTGGTAATAAAGATGGAGAAGCACAATATGTTTCATTTGCGGGTGGAATAGGAAATAATGGGGAGAATGGCAGTGATTTAAAAATTAATTTAAATTTTAGAAATTTATTAGGTGATACTTCTGATAATATAGGACAAATATTTAACGATGATTTAAGTGTTGTAACAAGTTCAAAGACAGAAACTCTAAATTCTATTACAACTGATAACAATTCTATTGTATCTTATCCGTATAAATTATTTACAAATTCAGATAAACAAAATTTAAGTTTTAAAAAAATATATTTTATTCCAGTTTATCAAGAAGGTAATATTACAAATTATCAAGTAAAAATAAGGAATAGTTTTAAAAAACTAGATAATACTCCATTATGGGATTTTACAACTACTGCGACAGTTAAAGATAAAAAAAATGGTATAATAAGTTTAGAAAAAGATTTTACTTTTTATAAAAATAAATATGGTCCAACTACAGAAAATAAATATATTTATATAAATACACAGGGAAATATTACTTTTTCCCAAGAAACTTTTACAGGTAATTCCCAAAATATACATAATTCAAAAATTAGAATTAGTTTTTTGTTTTCAAATTTAGAAGTAGATGAAAAAACAAAAAGAGATATGGAAAATCCTTCTGATACAACTAAAAATTTTAAATATAGATATAAAAATTTAAAAAAAAAAAATTTATCAAGTACTACTTATAATAGTGTTCAAGTAACATTATTTAATCAAACAGGAACAGAAGTAACATATACCGACGATGATATAACATTACCAATAGGAACTATATTATTTTCTTATGGTTCTATTCCTACGGATTTTACTTCTCCTCTCATAGGACTATCAAATAATACTTCCGTTTCTTCCGATGATATTATAAGTTTTGATAAATTTTTAGATACACAGTGGTTAGATGAAAATGGATATGGCGTTCCTAAGTTGAAAGCACTTTTAGGATTACAATATCACAGTGTAAAAACAAGAAATAGTGCGAATACGCATTTTAATAATAATAATATAAATTCTATAAAGGGAGAAACCAAAAAAAATTTAAAATTAACAATTGAAGATTACAATTGGGGTACTTATTATTCTGATATTTTTGAAAATACAGAGTATTATGTAAAAATAATAGATTTAGGGGAACATTTACCTTCAAAAATGTATGTAGCAATACAGAGTATTTATGATTTCGAAACATATAACGAAAATAGGTTTAATTATTATTCTAGTATTGGAGGTATACGTGACGATACTTTTACTGGATTAATTGCTGATTGGGAAGGATACCTTAGTCTTGATACAGATAAATTATTAGATACAACTAATGTAGGAAATACTTGGTTGAATTTGTTTGATACTAATAATTCCTCTTCTGCTTCTCTAAATTCTGGTATTCATAAAATATTATTAAGAAAACACAAAGTTGGAACATTTGATTCTACAACTGGAGAATATACAGATACTACTAAAACAAAACACTATTTATTAAAAATTATATATACTTTACAATCTGATACTGGCAGTACAGCAATACAATCCACACCTTTAACTGTTCCAGCACTTCCAACCGATGACCCTACTACTTCTGGACCTTTTAATTTTAGTCCTATATATTCGAATTTATCTTATTTAACCTCAAATTTAAGTAATACAATTACATTTACTATTGATGTAACTAATGGAATATCGGAAGATTATGTATACAAAATAGAATTGTATGATTATAATGGTAATACTGCTAGAAAAGGGTATGGGTTCAAATTGGAATTAAGTGCTGATGATGAAGTTTTACAAAAAGTAACAGATAAATTAACAGAGTTTCCTTCTTTATCATTTACAGTTTTGAAGGATTCGGTCAAACAATATAAACTTAAAATTGAGAATGATAGAAAATTTCCATATTTTGGAATAAAAATTACTAAATCTACACCTACCACAACAGTCACTGATGATTTAACATTCAGTAGAGGTATAAATTTTACTGTAAAAGATAATAGCACGTTAACACCACCAATCCTATCTTTATTTTTGAATACATATGAAGAGACTATAGAAAAATGGCAATTAACAAAGGATACTAATACTGATTTTGGTTCTCAAAGTTATACATTTAAGATTAATTATGAAGAATCTAATACTATTGATTTAACTAATAATAATACTTTGGTAGATTTTTTTATTAAAATGAATACATTTATTAAATATACTAATAATAATGTTGATATAAATGATAAAATTATTAAATCAAAACCAGAAAATAAAGAGAAATATTTAATTCAATGTATTAAATTATTAAATCCAGATAATACCACAACAACAAAATATGAAAATATGGATTTATCTACATTGAAAATAGAAGGTGAAACTGATAATAATATTTATTTTCCAT
>Ga0209534_10005858_pt1 | contig 10814 bp, 10 predicted proteins | sample COG_07_FD_184751 | JGI IMG/M metagenome (GOLD analysis project Ga0209534, IMG submission 184751) | Pelagic Microbial community sample from North Sea - COGITO 998_met_07 (SPAdes) (version 2) | ecosystem: Environmental > Aquatic > Marine > Neritic zone/Coastal water | place: Helgoland, sampling... | reverse complement strand
ATGCGCTTGTGAAAATGCCAGAAAAGATCGAATGGTCATTGAATGATGAGGCAGCGCTCTCGAGCATGTTATCTTCACAAAACAACCCATTGGCAGGAGAAGCTTCAACTCATTAGCTTTATTGTACTAAAAAGAGTTTTTTTTAGAGACAAGTGTTGACCTTCCTTCATTTTCTGCGCATTAAGCGACAATTAATTGGGGCGGTTAGCTCAGCTGGTAGAGCATCTCGTTTACACCGAGAGGGTCAGCGGTTCGAACCCGTTACCGCCCACCAATTAAATTTCATTTAGTTTAAATATAAGCTTATTTCTGATTGACGTATGCCTTCTATGTGGCTAAACCGCGCTGACATCTTAGCGGGTGTAGCTCAGTTGGTTAGAGCGCCGGCCTGTCACGCCGGAGGCCGCGGGTTCGAGTCCCGTCACTCGCGCCATTTCTTGAAATGGATTTTTACCAGGACCTTGTCGCAAGAAATGCTGCGTACTAGAATTCGATTGTAATGCTCTGATTGGAGTGATCCTATGATCGGCTTTACAGCTCGCTGTATGAGATGAGTGATCACCCAGGGATGGCAGCATGGATAGAGATATGATTCATTTTTTATTCTTATAAAAATTCCAGGCAGTTTGAATAATATTTTCTAAATTTGAATATTTAGTTTTAAAACCTAAAACATTTTCAGCTTTACTTGTATCTGCATAAATTTTTGCTAAATCACCCGCTCTTTTTTGACATATTTTATATTTAACTTTGTAACCTGTTACTTTTTCGATCATACTTAGAATTTGAAAAATACTGTAACCTTCTCCTGTGCCAATATTTACATCAGCTGACTTAAGACCATTTTTTTGAGCCTGAATAGAGTCTATATGGGCTTGTGCTATGTCATTAACATGAATGTAATCTCTAATGCAGGTCCCATCAATTGTATCATAATCAGTTCCAAAAATTTTCATTGATTTACCACTAGCTGCGGCGTTCAGAGCGTTTGGAATTAAATGGGTTTCAGGATCATGTTCCTCACCAATATCACCTTCGGGATCTGCTCCTGCAGCATTAAAATACCTAAGAATAATATAATTGAGATCATATGCTTTGTGAAAACTTTCGATCATATGTTCCATGGCTAATTTTGTTTTACCATAAACACTTAAAGGATTCTGTATAACTGTTTCTAAAATTGGAACATCTTCAATTTCTCCATAAGTGGCACAAGTGGATGAAAATATTATTTTTCTTGCGTTAGTGTTTTTCATAGCATTTAGTAAATTTAAAGTGCCGAGCACATTATTTGTATAAAATTCAGAGGGAAATTTTTCTCCAGTATTAACCTCAATAGAACTTGCTAGGTGAATCACTGTTTCAACAGATTTGTACTTTTCAAAAGCTTTTGATGTTTCCTTATTATTTCTTAAATCCACCTTTTCATATGGCCCCCACTTTATCGCATGCTTGTGTCCAGCACTGAAGTTATCGAAAACTATGGGTAGCCCTCCTTTAGAAGAAATTTTCTTGCAGACGTGTGAACCAATATAACCTGCTCCACCGACAACAATTATTGATTTTCCTTGTAAGTTCTTTAGTTTCATAGATATCCTTAGATCACACTAAAAGCTCTTGGATGGCGTGATAATAATTTTTGTCGCCAGGTTGTTAAGTTTTCTTTTAAAACACAAGCAACGATACAACCCCCAAAGCCTCCTCCCGTTAGTCTTGCACCGACCGCGCCTAAATCAATAGCATCATGAACTAAACTGTCGATATTTGGTAAACTCACTTTAAAGTCATCTCGCATTGAAATGTGGCTTTCTGTCATTAAAAGGCCTAATTTAAAAACATTATCCTTTTTAATAGCTTTAATGGCGTTTAATGTTCTTTGGTGCTCCGTAACACAATGACGTGCTCGTTGTTTCAAATCAGTTGAAATATTATTTAATAAAGCAAAATCATTGTTCGACATATTGCATATGTCATTGTGACCTATAATTTCTTTTATTTTATCACATTCCTCTTTACGTTTTCTGTAGTTCCCGTCTGTATTTAATCTATATTCTCCTGAGTGCAAAATTGCCATATGATAGGCATTTGGTAATGTAAGTATTTCGAAATCTAAAGTTTTAGTATCTAAAGCTATGGCTTTTCCTAAGTCTGAGCATGATATAACCATTTGGTCCATTATACCGCAAGGTATTCCAATGAATTCATTTTCTACACGTTTAGCTAAAATTGCGATTTTAATGTTATCATAAGGTCTCTTCGATAAACTTGCTGCTAGTTTTAAGATTCCAACGATTAATGCAGAAGATGATGAAAGCCCTGCTCCTAAAGGCAATGTAGTTGTTATAGCAATGTCTGCACCTCCATTCAAAAAACCAGCTTTATTCGCAAAAACAATACTTCCTAATGCATAATCGGACCAATTAGATGTTGCTGAATCATTAATGTTCAATTCTTCAACTCTACAAAATTGGTCTGAATAAATTCTTATACGATTGTCACTCCTAGATTTTAAGCTAATAAAAATTCCTTTTTCGAGTGTGGCTGGTAGTACCATGCCACCATTATAATCAATATGTTCCCCAATTAAATTTACACGTCCTGGTGTAAAAGACGAAATGTCTGGTTGAGAGTTATAGATATTTCTGAATGCTAGACTGGACGACATTATAATTTTCTTAATACCTTTGAAGAAACTTCTGGCATTACATCAACAGTAAATGTGCCCGATGACTGTTCTACCGCAGCAAGGTATTTAATTTTACCTTTGGCCCTCATTATTGGATAGAACTGCGCTGTAAAATGCCAGTTACCACTTTCACCTAGAGGGGCTGAGTGCAGGGATAACATATATGCCATTGGTTCATTAAATAATAAATCATACCTTCTTGTTATATCTCCAAGTAAGAACGCAAACCCTTCTTTTTCAATATCTTTTAAATCCCATAATCCTTCTCTTCTTACTTTAGGGGCTAGCCATACTTCATATGGAAATCTAGAAAAAGATGGGCAGAATGCTTCAATTCCATCAGACTCTGTAACTCCAAATTCCGATTTATTAGTTTGTATGTAATCAGATAAATCATAACCATTATTAAATGATTTCAAGGCATCATTTTGCACTCTAGGAATGAATGGGAAGGCATAAATCTGGCCATGCGGGTGACTTAATGTTGCACCAACAGCATCACCTCTGTTTTCAAATGGTAATACAAATTTATAGCCATCATTATATAGACTTTCATATCGATCTATCCAAGCTTCAATAAGTAACCGTCTTTTGGACTGGCCTATTGAGTATAAGTTACCTGTGGACTCAGGTCCATATACTACAACATCGCAATGTCCCTTTGCCCTACTGGTATTTATTCCAGATAATTGGGAGGGTAAAGGCGCATCAGAGTAAAGGCTAGAAAACTTATTATCAAATATGGCTAATTCAAAATTTTCAAATGGAATTTCAGTAGGTTTTTTACCTTTAACAGATGGATTTAATGGATCACTTGTGATAGACGGCTTAAATATACGGTTTTGACGGTTAGGCGTATATATTACATGTTCGCGCCTAAGAGGGTGCCAACGTAGTTCACCAGCTTTAGTTTGTTCAAAATTATCCTCTTTCAATGGATTTTCATCATGCCGCTTATAACCATATAAGCTAAGATTACGGCCATCGATCTTCTTAAAGCTACGTTTGTAGACTTTCCTTCCATTAATATAATTAGAAAGGATGTTTTGACCATACTGCATATAGTTATAAGCCTTTAGACTTTATATTTTCGAAGTTATGCAAATAACTTTCTAATTGTGGTGTTCAAGTTTATTTAGTTTAAATCAGTAAAATCAGATGAGCCCCTTTGATTCATCTTTTCTACTAAATTTATTAAATTTATTGCATCCAATTCTTTATTATAATTTTTACCATTTATGTAAAAAGAAGGTACTCCAGATACGCCTGCACTTTGTGCTCTTTTACCATTATTTATTATGTGTTTATATTTTTCTTCAGTTTGCATGCACGTATTTATAGCATTATCATCTTTAAGGCCTGACATTATTCCAATTTTTTTATAAAATGAAAGAGCCTCGCCTTTACTCGCCATTTCAAGCATTTCTTTTTGATTTAGCATTTGAAACTCTATTATATCAAAGTACCTTTCAGGCGCTGCGCACTCTGCCATCATAAAACCTAACATAGCTAATTGAGCAGGCTGTGTGGGCAACTCACGAAAAACAAAACGAACTTTACCTGTTTCAACTAGATTTTTTTTAAATATTGGCCATTCATTACTAAACCAATCTGAACAATGAGGGCAAGTTACTGATGCCCAAACAATAAATGTAATAGGAGCCGAAATTGAACCTAAAACATGATCATCTGGCGCTTCACTTAAAGTGAATACCCCATTAGTTGTTATACTTTGTTCTTTGATATCGTGGTTATGTCCATAGTGATTATTTTTAGCCTCAGAAGCATTAGCTATAAATAGTAATGTTATTGAAAGTGTCAAAAAAAACTTAATCATCTGATATTACTCCTCTCCCAAACTTTTCTAAAGCTAGCTTTAATTCCTTGTTTTTTATAGTTTCAAGACCTTTAGCTAGTTTGCATTCTTCTTTTGGGGTTAGGCCTCGTCTTGATATGGGTGGTAGTTTATCAGCTTTTATTAATTTTGTTTGTAATACGCGTATTTTATGTATGTACTCTTCACCAAAGTGCGCATTTAGTCGTTCAATTATAGTTTGATTTGCAGATGTTATTAATGTTGCCGCTGCTCCTGGTGCTGCAATAACCAGTGTTCTTCTATTGTGGGTTCCTGTAAATTTGATAGGCTTAGAAATCTTAGCCCATCGTTCACCAACAATTTCAGGCCAATATCTTGTTAATGTAGATGCTGAAGATCCGCCTTTACCAAATTTTTTAGAAAATGGCTTTATTACCTTACTTACTGAGACTGCTACAGTAGGTGCAGGTCTGTACTGAGCTTTACCTCTTTTTTGATAAAGCCAATCGTTAATGCTTTTTTTTTGTTTGTATGAATTATCCACATATCTTATTTGGCCTATTGCGCCGCTAACGTAAAGTGTTCAGTTTGTTAATCCTATGAAAAATAATAATAAAGTCCTCCAAATGCAAATTGAATTGCTAGCTTGGTACGATCATTATGGCCGTTCTCTGCCGTGGCGTATTAGACCTGAAGATAAACTTGCGGGTAAAAAAGTAGACCCATATGCTGTATGGCTATCTGAAATTATGTTACAACAGACAACAATTGCTCATGCAACTCCATATTGGGAAAAGTTTATTTTTGAGTTTCCTACCGTAATTGATTTAGCTGATTCAAACCGCGATAAAATAATGGCAATGTGGTCCGGCCTGGGTTATTATGCTAGAGCAAGAAACTTACATAAATGCGCGCAATTAATAAGAGATCAGTATGGTGGTTTTTTTCCAAAACATGAATTTGAATTATTAAAATTACCAGGTATAGGACCATATGCAGCAGCAGCAATAGCAGCCATCTGTTTTGACGAGCCCACGAACATAGTTGATAGTAATGTTGAGAGGGTAATCAGCCGAATTTTTAAAATTGAAGATCCATTACCTAAATACCGCAATATTTATCGAATTAAAGCAGGAGTTTTAGCTCCCACTGATCGGCCAGGTGACTATGGTCAAGCTTTAATGGATTTAGGCTCAACTATTTGCACTCCTAAAGCTCCTAAATGTTCTGATTGCCCCTGGCTAGATGAATGCGCAGCTCAAACGGATGGATCACAAATCCAATATCCCAAAAAAATAAAAAAAAAGAAATTACCAATCAGATATGGTGCTGTTTTTATTTTAAGTAACAATGATTCAGTATTCTTAAGGCAACGACCTGACAGTGGGCTATTGGGTGGAATGATGGGCTTTCCTGGTACTACATGGAGTGAAAATAAATCTCTTTCAATACAGTCAGCACCTGCTGCAAAAAACTGGGAAAAATGTCCTGAGCTAGTCTTCCATACTTTTAGTCACTTTAAATTAGAGCTTGAGGTTTACAGGGCTTACGGAAAAGCAGATGATAATCAAGGAATTTGGGCTGATTTAAATACTATAGAAACTTATGCTTTGCCAACGGTAATGTTGAAAGCTTTAAAAATATCAATGAAATAAATTCAAAAATATTTTTGAGTCATAGTTCTAATCTATAAGCATTTCCGCTCGAATTTCTGTTCTAATTTTATCAATCGGAGTTAACCCTATATTTGTCTTATAGTGCCAAAATGTCCAACCATTACAACTTGGGGCACCTTGCACAAAAGCACCAACCTTATGAATAGAGCCCTTGAAATCTGACGTGGAAAGGCTACCATCAGGTCTAATACGAGCAGATATTTTTCCATTTGGAGAAAATAATTTTGTACCAGGTTTTAGTAAGTTTCTTTCTATAAGCGTGCCAAATGGTACTTTAGGTTCTGAACGTTTTGATTTAGTAAAATCTACATCACTAAGGGAACCTTCATTAATTTTCGCTATTCTTCTTTTTGCATGAATGATATATTCTTCTTCCATTTCAAATCCAATAAACTTCCTACCAAGTTTTTTAGCTACGGCTCCTGTAGTTCCTGTTCCAAAAAATGGATCTACTATGACATCACCAGGATTTGAAGTGGATAAAATTATTCTATGAAGCAAACTTTCTGGTTTCTGTGTTGGGTGCGCTTTTTTCCCATCAGACTTTTTTAAACGTTCTAATCCTGTGCAAATTGGAAGCGTCCAATCAGATCTCATTTGGACTCCATCATTCATCATTTTCATTGCATCATAATGAAACGTGGGTTTAGCATTTTCTGTTTTTGTTGCCCATATTAGTGTTTCATGCGCATTTGTAAAACGTGTACCTCTAAAATTCGGCATAGGGTTCGTTTTGCGCCATATAATATCATTTTGTATCCAAAACTGTTGATCCTGTAATATTGCACCTACTCGAAATATATTATGATAACTACCAATAACCCAAATTGCACCATTTGGTTTAAGTATTCGGCGAGCAGCTTTTAACCAGTCATGAGTAAATAGATCATAAGCATCCATTGTGTCGAAATGGTCCCAATCTTCTGTAACACCCAAAACTTGTGAGTTGTCGGGTCGTGATAAGTCGCCCCCTAATTGAAGGTTATATGGTGGGTCAGCAAATACCAAGTCAACACTGCATTCTGGCAAACTATTCATATTTGAAATGCAATTTCCTTGAATAATCTTATTAAATGGCAGTTTACTCACATCAATTCCTTTATTTAAAAACTATATAAAGAATCATTGCACTTGATTTGGATAACAAGAGGTTAACTGGGTCGATAAAATTTGAATTATTTTGAAATTGTTATTCTTTAAGAATTTTAAAATAAATAAGAGGTAACTATTTATCTGTCATATCTTTTCTATACTGCAGCTTCTCCAGACTAATTTTGTCTTTAAGGGTCATAATGTAAGCTGCTAGTGCTAATATAAGTATTCCTGAAGCTTCATAAATAATATTAACGGCATCAATTTCTTTGCTTTGTAAAATTATCATTCTAGTTAATGCTGTCATCGCTATTATTATCGGTAAAGTTACGGGTAGCCTACTACTCACATAAAATGATCCAACCATTCCAAGAACTTCCGCGTAAATGAACAATAAAAATAAATCACTTAAGTTTACAACTTGAGATTGGATTAGTCTATAAATCTCAATTCCAGTAGCATATAATGTAGCAACTGCTATTATCATTAAAATTGATCTCTCTGAGACCCATATGAATTTTTGCCAATTATTGATAACTAATCCTTTTTATTATATCTTAACAGATTACACGCATAATATAAAAAAACAATTATAATAATAAAAAGTATAAATCTATATTAGTGTAATTATTACATTAAGATTTTTTTTACATACTTAGATTGTTAAAATAATGGCAAGAATAGCAATTGATATGGATCACGTTATAGCAGATGCACATAAAGGTCTGCTTGATTGGTTAAGTAAAACTTATGCTATTGAGCCATCTATGTTACCAGGCCAAAGATTTAAAGATGTTTTAAGTATTGATCAACATTTTGCACTTTCAAAAAGACTTGAAACAGCAGAGTTTTTTTTTAATTTGAAGCCCGTAGTAGACTCAATTGAAACGCTTAAAACATTACAAAATAATCATGAAGTTTTTATAACTACAGCTGCTATGTTTGTTCCTAATTCTTTTAAAGCTAAATATGAATGGATTAAAAAACACTTACCATTCTTTGAAACTAAAAGAATAGTGTTTTGCGGTGATAAAAGTATAATTTCGGCCGATTATCTAATAGATGATCATATTCATAATTTTGAAAATTTTAAGGGTAGGGGATTGTTATTTTCTGCTTTGCATAAAGAACTTGCTGAAAACTTAGGAGTTGATTTAACTTCAGTTGAAGGAAGCGGCCGGAAAGGTCGTGTTTCATTGCAAGATGTAGAACAAGCAGCAAAAGCGCAAGGCCTTTACTCTATTGATAACAGTGATGAAAATAACCCCCACGAAGTCATAAAACTTACATCAATGCGAAAGACTATTGCAAAACGACTAACAGAGGCAAACAGAGATATACCTCACTTTTATTTACGATGTAAAATTAATATGGATAATTTGATTAAAAGCCGCGAGACAAATAAACAAGGTTCAATAAATGATTATGTATTGAAAGCATGCGCTATAGCATTGAAGGCTGAGCCAGATGTCAATGTTAATTTTATGGGTGAAACCATTCATCGCTTTAAGCATGCAGATATAAGTGTGGCTGTGGCCACTGATAGAGGCTTAATTACCCCTATAATTCGTTCAGCAGATGATAAGACAATATCAGAAATATCAAGTGAAATGAAAGAATTAGGCCATAAAGCTAAAAATGAAACATTGCAGCCATCTGACTATCAAGGCGGTACTTTCAGTTTATCAAATTTAGGCATGATGGGAATATCAAGTTTTGATGCCGTTGTTAATCCGCCTATGGCCGCTATATTAGCTGTTGGATCATTAGAAGAAACTGTACTTCCCAATGGAGAGTGTACTAAATTAATGAACGTGACATTATCATGTGATCATAGGGCTATTGACGGAGTTTTAGGAGCTAAATGGCTTCAGGCTTTTCGTGAGGCTTTAGAGAGTCCTGAAAACTTATAGATTTATATATAGCTTCTAATTGGTTTATACTTACTATCGCAATCAAGCAGTAAACAAATGTTGAATTAGTTTCAGATTTTTTATAAATTTGAACTTGAGGTATTTAAGTCTTTTTATAATAAACTAGAGTGTGCCCATGGCCGAGAGTAAAAAAAAGCTAAATGTAAGCTTGATAGTTGGAGGAGATTATCATGATTTAGATTACGTTCGTCACAGATTATTAGGCTTTCTTCTTGAGATACCGAATTTACGAACACGTTGTTTTGAGAACTTTGATGATATTGATGGCATTTGTAATTCAGATTATATCATAACATACACCTGCAATGTTGTCCCTAGACCCGAACAAGTTCATAATCTACGAAATTTTCTTACATCAGGAAAAAGATGGTTAGCCCTACATGGAACTAATTCTTGGTTAGCATTAAACGAAAATAAAGAGTGGCACACCCCAGCTGGCCATGAAGAGTACTTTAAGCTTATAGGTTCGCAATTTGCAGCCCATCCTCCAATTGAACCCTATTTAGTTAGTGTGATTGATAATGATCACACTGTCACTAAAGGTTGCGAGGATTTTGAGGTAGTAGGAGGAGATGAGCTTTACTATATGCATATGTTTGGTGATGTCCGTGTTTTGATGGAAGCTGTTACTCAAGGTGAAGCCCGTGGATTCGCAGAGCGTACATGGAAGTCTGGGATGACTCATCCAGTACTTTATGAAAAAAAAATTGAAAATGGAGCAATACTTTATTGTACGCTAGGGCATAGAAGAGGACATTGGGATATGGAGCCCCTCATGGATTATTATAAAAAAGAAGAACTGGGTGCTTGGGAGCTTCCAATTTTTGATAAAATTATAAGGAATTCAATTAAATGGTTACTAGAAAATGATTAGCAGGTTCAAATAGTTATTAAACTGCTCAGCTTTAATGTCGATTCAGTGGATTAATGATAAAAGCAAAAGTTTTAGTAAAAGAAATGCGTGAGCTATTTATTTGATGGATAACCTTTACAAGATAATTGTAATTTTTCCTTAAGATCATATAGTAAATTTGTATTTAGGAGATTTGATGTGAAGTATTTTTTAACCACCATATTAGTTTTTTCTTTTATTTATGAAGCAAAATCTAACGAGATTAATCGGGTGGTTAAGCCTGATTTTATGAGTCAGACCGCATTTGAGGCTATTTTTTCAGATATAAGTAACTGGGGAAGATGGGGAGATGCAGACCAATTGGGTACGCTGAACTTAATAACTGATAAGAAAAGGGTAGAGGCCTCTAAATTAGTTATTACAGGACAAACTGTATCTCTATCACTACCTTTGAATGAAACTAAAGATGCTATTAACGAGTCTCCATTTGTTCATGAACCTTTTATTTTTCCTGCAGCTTTTGGTATTCCGAAAGAAGCCCTACCAGAAGCAGCGGGTGATAATTTTTCCGTGGCTTATCATGGTTTTGCACACTCCCATGTCGATGCAATCTCTCACTTTGGATACAAAGGAAAAATGTATAATGGGTATTCTTTTGAGCTATCTGAAGGTGGTTTTGAGAAACTAGGAATAGAAAATATTGCAGAGGCAGGCATTATAACTAGGGGGGGGTTGATTGATTTTCCGAAGTTTTTTG
>Ga0209534_10005853_pt1 | contig 10831 bp, 10 predicted proteins | sample COG_07_FD_184751 | JGI IMG/M metagenome (GOLD analysis project Ga0209534, IMG submission 184751) | Pelagic Microbial community sample from North Sea - COGITO 998_met_07 (SPAdes) (version 2) | ecosystem: Environmental > Aquatic > Marine > Neritic zone/Coastal water | place: Helgoland, sampling... | reverse complement strand
ACATTTTGTTGATGTAATTTGGCTTTTTTTATTTAGTTTTGTTTATATTGTTATTTTTTATCTTTTCCTTTAATTTTTTAATTTTATTACGATTGCTCTTCTTCATTTTTTTTTTTATTTTTTTTTTTACTTAAGAGGGGGTATTGTGTGTCTCTTTTTATATTAAATAAAAATTTTTTATGTTTTTATTTTTGTTCCCGTTTCCTTTAATTATTTTTTAATTTCTTTCTAATTTTTTATTTAATTTTTATTTAATTGTCAAATTTTTATTTTTTATATATTTTACCAGTTTGTGCGGGGTATAGTTTATTTTTTTTAAGTTTTATTTTTACATTAATTTTTTATTTTATATTTTTTATCTACTTAAAACTTTTTAATTTCACTTATATTTTTTTTATTTTTTGTTACATTATTTTTTATAATCTAATTATTTTATTTTTTCTTTGTTTTATTTTCTTCATTTGATATTTTTTCTCTTCTATTCGAGTTTGGTTTGTTTTTTTTTAATTTTGATTCACATTCATGTTAATTCTACCCCTCCCCTTTTTTTGTTTTTTAAAGCCAATATTAATTATTATAGTCCTATGTATATTTTACACGTTAAGTAGTATTATGGTTTACTTATTTATTATAAGTAATTTTTGTTACATAATTAATTAAATTTTTTTATTTAAATTTATATTAAAAATTAATTGTGTTATTTTTTGATGTTTGTTACGTTTTATTTTTTTTTAAAAAAAAATTAAATATTATCTTTATTTTTTGTTTCATAAATTTGTTAAATTTAATATTTTAAAATAATTTGTGTTTTTTTATATTTATTTATAATTTCTTTTTTATTACGGTTTTATAATATTTTTTATTTGTTATTTTTTCTTTTTATATTATTATTTTAATATTAGTATTAATTTATTTTTTTATTTCCATTATTCTTTAAGTTTTGTTATTTTTTATTTTTATTTAAATTAGTATTTTTGTTTTTATTCTATTTTTATTACATTGTTCTATTATATTCAAATTATTCAATTAAGTTGTATTATGTTTTATAAATGCTTAAGAAAAAGTTTATTTTTTTTCTCTATTGTATGTATTGTTATAATATATAAAGTTGTGAGGTCATTTGTTTTTTAATTGATTAATATATATTAATATATTTAATGCGATTTGTTTTTTTTATTATATTCTAAAATTTATTTATTTTTTTTAGATGATTAGTCCCTAAAAGTTTATAAAAATGGGGTCAGTTTATTTTTATTTATTATTTCTTAATAATTTTCTTTTATTACTTTAGGGTTAATGAAAATATTATTTTTTTTTTTAGTTTTTTATCTCGTTGTTGTATAATATTTATGCATTTTTTTTATCCTTTTTATGTTATTTAAACTGTTCGTTTATTTTTAATATTATTTATATGAGTTTAAAACGGTTTAAGTTAGTTTGGTTTCTATCTAATTTTCTTTCTTATTAGTACGTAAGGAACATTTCTATCCATAATTTTAACATTTTTTTTTCAGTACTTTATATTATTTTTTTTTATATTTTATTTTATTTATTTTAATAAAGTTAATTTAAATTATTTTCTATTTTCTATTTTATTTTTGTTTTTATTTATATTTTTAAGTAATTTATTTTTTTTTTTTTTGCTTTATGAAATTCTAGTTTTTCCTCTATTATTTTGATGTTTTATTTTTTTTTTTTTTAATTTAGATTTTTTTCTTTTTAGATCATTTTTGTTTTTAATTTTTATAAGTTATTTTTTAACTTATTATTTTTTTGTCACTTTTCTTGTTCTAAATTTGTTTTTATTTAATTTTAATAATTATATTTTTTTATATTTTTTTATATTTACTTTTCTTTTTAAAGCTCCTTTATTCCCTTTTTTTAATTGATTAATTTTTCTTCATGTTTATGCTTCCACTTACATATCTATCTATCTAGCTTCTTTTTATCTTAAATTGTCTGCTTTATTTTTTTTATTTAATTTTTCTTTTTTGAATTATTTTTTTATTTTTTTTTTGTGTATTTTAACCTTAATTTTTGTTTTCTTTTTAATTTTATTTGAGTTTAATTTTAAACGTTTAATTGCCTTTGGTAGTATTTTTCATTGTACTTTGTCTTTTTTCTTTATGTATTTTATATTTTTAAACTTAAATGTTAATTTTTTTTTGTTATTTTTTTTATTTATACATTTAATTCATGCTCTGTGTTCTGGTTTGTTTTTTTTTTTTTATGGTGTAATCGTGGATTTTTTTCTAATAAAATCTTATTTTCATTTTTATTTCATAAAATTTAATTATTTTTTCAATTTTATTTTATTTGTTTTATTATTATTTTATTTTTCTTTTCCTTTATTTTTTTCTTTTGTAGTTGAGTTGTTTATTTTTTTTAGTTTTTTTAGTCTAATTTACTTTATTTTGTTTGTTTTCTTTATTTTCTTAAATTTTTTTTTCTTGAATTTATTTTTTAAATTTTTATATTTGAATATTTTTATGCATTATATTTCATATTACAACAACTTTTATTTATTTTTACTATTAATTTTTTTCATCTTTGTAATTTTTTTGGTTATTTTATGTTTTTTTTAATTATTTTTTATCTTATATTTATTTATTCTTTTATTAATAATTTTTTTTTAATGTTTTTAATCATAGAGTTTTCTTCCTTAATTTTGATAATGAATTTCGTTTCTCATTTTTTTTACATACTTTTCTATTTATTGTTTGTTGATTTTGTTTTTTGTTTATTTTTTTTTTTAGTATTGTTCAATTTTAATATTTTTTATTTTATTATAATAATCTGTGTGTTCAATATTTTTTGTTTTTATTTTATTTTGTTACCTTTTTATGTTTTTAATAATTTAACTTTTATTTTTGTTTTTAGTTTGTTTAATAAATATTTCTATTTATATTTATTTTACTATTTTTCTGTAAATTATTTTTTAATTTATATTAATGTTTACTTATTTTTATTTTTTTTGTTTAACTTTAATTTAAATTATCTTTTATTTTTTTCTTATTTGTTTTATTTCATATTTTTTTTCTTTATGATCTATTGTTTTTTATATAATTTTTTATTCTTTTGAATTTCTTTGTATGTTTTAAATCTTTATTTACTTATTTATTTTTATAATAATTTATCTTTTTTCTTACTTCTAGGCCTTCCAGGGTTTTCTATTTTTTTTTTTAATATGTTTTTTTTTCTATTGTTCCTGATTAAAGTTAATTTTATTTTATTTATAATAATCTTTATTTTATATTTATTATTCTCTTTTATCGTAATTAAATTTTTATTTATTTAACTTATTTTTCTATTATAGCTTGTTTTTTTTTCTTATCTATTTTCTATTTAGTTCTGTATGTAGAATTTTTTATTCTTTTATTGTTTATTTTAAATTTAATTTTTAATAGTATTTTTTTCTTCTATTTTATCTTTTTTATATCTGTTATAACTTTAATTTTATTTATTTTCTTGGTCATTTTTTAATTTTATTATTTTTTATATTATTTTACTTTATTTTTTATATTATATATTTCTTTTTATTTAATAATAAGTTTGTTTTTAATTTAACTTATTTAACTTTCTTTTTTTATTTTATTTCAATTTTTTTTATTTGTAATGTTTTTATATTTTATTTAAATTATATTTTGATAAATTTCTTTTTTGTTAATTACATATTTTTTTTAGGTAATTTTAATTTATTATTTTTGAAAATTGTATTAATAGTATGTTTGTTTGTCTACTTTTATATTACTTTTTATTTCTTTTTCTTTGATAATCTATTTTTTTTTTTTATAATATTCGTTTTTTTCTTCCTATCTATTCTTCTGTATTTAGTTTCTTTGAATATAATATTTGTATTTATATTTTGAGAATTAATGGGTGTTTGTTCTTTTTTTTTAATTTCTTCTTTTTTTTGTCGTTATAAAACTCGTTCTGCTTCATTTTTAGCTTTTTTTTATAATCTCTTAGGAGATCTGTTCCTACTATTTTTTTTCATTTTAAACTTTATTTATTTTTATTTTTTAAATATTTTATCTTTTTTCTTTTTATTATTCTTTTTTTTTCTTATATTTTTTGCTATTTTTTGTAAGTCTGCTGTATATCCTTTTCATAACTGGCTGTACCTAGCCATGGAGGGTCCCACCCCTGTGTCCGCATTTTTACATGCGGCCTCCATGATTACTGCTGGTGTTTATTTCTTTTTTATACTACCCCTTTTGTTTTACAATTATATTTTTATATTTTTTGGTTTTTTCACTACCTTATTTTTTTCTCTTAATGCCTTCAATTTTTTTGATGTTAAACGTATTATAGCTTCTTCTACTGGTAGTCAATTAGGTTATATATTTTTTTTTTTCTCCTTCAATTTATTTTACTGTGGTTTGCTTCTTTTCACATTTCATGCCGTTTTTAAATCTCTTTTATTCTTTCTAGCTGGTTTTATTATATCTTTGTTTTATAACTACCAAGATTTACGTTTTTTTAGTTTTAATATTATTACTCTAATATTCTTTTTTTTTTGCTTTTTCTCTCTTGTAGGTCTGTTTTTTTTTTGGTGTGGTATAATAAAAGAATTCTTTTTAATTATATGCTTTGATAATTTCCTTTCTATTTATCTTTTTGTTTTATTTTTTGTCTTTTCTTGTTTATATTTTTTTAATTTTTTCAAACGTGTTTCATTTAGTTACAATTTTTTTAACTTATCTTGGTTTATTTTTTTTTTTGTCTTATTCCTGACTTCTTTTTTTATAGTTCATTTTTTGTTTAATATACTTTACAATTTAGTTTTACCTAAATTTTTATATTTTTTTATCTTGGTTGTTTTTGGTGTCTTATTCTATTTTATTAATTTCAATTATTATATCTTTGATTTAGTATATTTCGTTTTGTTCTTTTTTTTCGGTTTTTTTATGAATCTCATCCTATTTACTTTCAAGTTGGTTTATTTCATTTTCTATTTGTTTTTCTAATTATACTTTATTATCTTTATGTTTTTGTGTTTTTTATTTTGTGTGTTTTATGTGTTCCTTTTTTAATTTTTTTTGAACGTCGTTTCCTAGGTGTTTTTCAGTTGCGTTACGGTCTTTTCATTTATTTATTCAATTCTTTTTTTATTTTTATTGCAGATTTTATTAAAATTTTATCTAAATATCATTTTCTTATTTTTTCTATAAACTTTATATTCTTATATCTTTCCTGTTTTATTTTTGTTGTCTTAACTCTTTTAATTTTATTTTATTTACCTTATTTGAATTATAAAACTTTGTTGTTTTTTTCTTATGTTTTGCTTTTTTTAATATTTTTTTCTTTGATTCCCTTTTGCTTTTCCTCTTTAATTTATTTTTCTAATTCAATTTTTACTTTCTTTGGTAATATTCGTTCAGTTTTGATATTGGTTTCAATAGAATTAGTTTTTAGTTTACTTCTTATAATTTTTTATTCTTTATTATTCAATTTTTATATAAGTAGCTATTACTATATTCATTTTATTATAATTTTTGTTATTTTTTTTCTATGTATGCTTTGTGACGCTTCTCGTGTACCCTTTGATTTAATTGAAGGTGAAAGTGAATTAGTCTCCGGTTTTAATACTGAACTATCTTTATTATCTTTCCTTCTTATTTTCTTTGGTGAATATGTTATTCTAATTTTTTTTATTATTTTTTTTAATTTTTTTATTAATTCTTATCTATTTTTTATTCTGTTTCTTTTTATGTTTTCTCGTGCCCTTCTAGTTCGTTTATTTTTTTACTACACTTTGTTTCTATTTTGGTATTTTTTTTTATTTTTTTTGAATTTTTTTTTCCTTTATCTCTTATTTTTTTTTATTTCTTTCTAACTTAAATTATTTTACTACTTTTGTTCTTAATTATTTTTTTTTTTATTTTTTTCTTTTCTTATATATATTCATTTACTTATTTTCATCTATTTTCATTTCATGCCGGCTACTATAATATTTTCATTTTTACTTTTAATTTTCTTTTATTCTTTCTAAATTTATTTTTAGCTTTTATTTTTTTGGAAATAGAAATTAATTTTATTTGATTTTTATTTTTAAATTTCAATAATTTTTTTATAACTTTTAATATTTTTATTTTTTTTATAATCATTTTTGTTGTTTTAACTCTTCTATTTTTTTTAGATATTTATTTTTTTTTCTTATTTTAAACTATTTATCCCTATTAAATTTATCTTATTTTACTCACCAATTCATTTCTCTTCTATGTATTTTTATATTTGTTTTTGTTATTGTCATTTTCCTTTACATTTTTTTTAGTGCATCATATAATACATTTTTTCCTAACAATTTTTTGTTAGAATATTTTTGAACTTTTTTTCCTGTTGTTTTAGTTTTGATATTGTTTGTCCCTTTATTTTTTTATTTTGATAATTTTTCAGATATATCCACTTTATATTTCTTTATAGTTGGTAATCAATGGTTCTGGGATTTTTTTTTCCTAGATTCTTTTGGTTTAGGTTTGCCTTACGATTTTAATTTTTATGATTGTGTTAGTATTAATCTTCCCATTTTATTAAATTTAAAAATTTATCTGACTTCTAACGATGTTTTACATGCCTTTTCTCTACCTATCTTATATACTATGATAGATTTAGTTCCAGGTAACATTCATTCATTATATTTATTACTACCCTATATTGGTATTTATACCGTTTATTGTGCCCAAATTTGTGGTATTAATCATTCCGTAATGCCTTTTTTTATTTATAGTTATTAATTTTTTTTATTTTTTTTAATACTATATTTTTTTTTTTTACTATTCTTTTATTGATGATATTTTTTTTCATCATTTTTATTTGTCTTTTCTTCTTATATTTAGTTATTTAATATTCGTTTTTTGATTTTTATTAAATTAATTACCTCTAATATTTTATTTCTAATAATTTTATAAATTTCTAATTTATTCTAATTTGCCTTTAAATATTAATTATTCTTTTAATTTTGGTGTTATTTTATTATTTATATTCATTTTTCTTTTAATTACTGGACTGTTGAGTGTTATTTTTTACAATAATAATCTAGCTAACAGTTTCATGTTGTTAATTCTTCATACTTTTAATAGTTTTTTTTATTTTGTTTTGCGTGTTCTCCATAATACTTTTGCTAATTTATTTTTTTTGTTCATGTTTTTTCATATTTTTCGTTCTTGATTTTACACTTCTTCTAATAATTTCCTAGTTTTGGTGTCTGGTTTTGTCATGTTTATTTTAAGTTGTGGTATTGCTTTTTTTGGTTATTGTTTACCTATGGGTCAAATGTCTTATTGAGCCTCTATTGTTATTTTTTCTCTATTGTCTGTTGTTCCATTTGGTAATCTTATTTTACTTTATCTTTTTGGTAGTTTTGCAATATCTACTCGTACTTTGTCTTTGTTGTTTTTTCTACATTTTATCACTCCTTTTATTTTATTATTCTTATTTCTGCTTCATTATATAAATTTACATGCAAATCTGTCTAGTTCTACTAATAAAAATGATATTTTAGATTTAACAACTTTTTATCCTTTATTTATATTTATAGATGCTTTCGTTGTTTTTCTTTTTTTATTTTTTTTTGTAATGTTTATTTTTTTTTTTAGTTGATATTTTTTTGAATCTGCTAATTTCTTATCTTTTAATACTTTAGTTACACCTTTGCATATTTATCCTGATTGATTTCTATTATTTCCTTATGCTTGTTTACGTTCTATAGATAACAAACTTTTTGGTGTATTTTTACTTTTATTTATTATGGTGTTTTTTTTTTATAGTCCTTTTATTAATTCATTCTTTAATATTTTAACTATATTTAATTTCTTTCATGTTTATATTATTTTCTTTTTCGTCTTGCTAATGTTCGTAGGTGCTAATCCCTCTGTCTTTCCTTTTAGTGTTTTGGTTATATTTTTACAATATTTTCTATATTTTCTAATATTTTCTTACTTTTTATTTCTTTTTCTTTTGTATATGGTCCTTTAATGTATTTTCTTTTTTTTATTTTATATATATTATTTGCCTTTGTGATACTTGATTATATTTTTTTATTTCTGTTTTTAATTGCATTTTATGTGGTTATTTTGTATTACTTTTATTACTTAAATTTTATTCTAATTTTCATTTTAATTTTATTCTATATTAGTGGGGTAGCTTTATTTTTATTCTTTTACCTTTGTCTTCTTTAAAAAAAATTAAATTCCATCATCTTTTATGGTTAAAATTATTATCCTTACAACTTTCATGTTTACAACTTTTATACTTACAATACTTATATTTGAAATTCCTATATTTGAATTTCCTATAATTGAAATTCTTATAAGTATATTTCTTATAATTAAGGGATTTATAAATATAATTTTTATATTTATAGTTATGTGAATTAAGATTTTTATGATTAAAACTTTTACGACTAAAATTTTTATAATTATAATTCTTATAGCTACAATTATTATAATTATAATTTTTTTAATATTATAATTCTTAATTAATATTATTTCATGTCTGTTTGTCTTTTTTTTTTATTCTTTACAATATGCGTTGATTGTTTTCTGTTAACCATAAAGATATTGCTTCTTTATATTTTTTTTTCTCCATAATTATGGGTTTCTGTGCTTTTTTCTATTCTTTTATTATGCGTTTAGCTCTAGTTTGGCCTTATGCTTTTATCTCTTCCGGTGTAATATATTTATATTATGTTACACTTCATGCTGTTTATATGATATTTTTTTTTGTTATGCCTTTTAGTATTGGTGGTCTTTCTAATCTCTTAATTCCTTTATGTTTCCATTTAGCTGATATGTGCCTACCACGTATAAATAATTTATCTTTTTGATTATTGTTTTTTTCTTTTATTATTTCTTTGAATTCTGCTTTTTATCATTTCGGTCCTTCTAGTGGTTGAACTTTGTATCCTCCTTATTCCTCTTTTCCAGCTTCTTCCTTTTTATCTACTGATTTAATTATTTTTTCTTTACATTTGGCTGGTGCTTCTTCTATTTTATCTTCTATTAATTTTATTGTTACTGTTTATATTTTACCTTTAAATTCCTTTTTATCTTTTTTTCAATATCCTTTGTTTATTGTTGCTCAATTGACTGTTAGTTTTTTATTATTAATTTCTTTGCCCGTTTTAGCTGCTGCTATTACTATGTTATTATTTGATCGTAATTTTTCAACTTCCTTCTTTTCTAACTATCTAGGTGGTGATGCCCTTTTATATCAACATTTATTTTGATTCTTTGGTCATCCTGAAGTTTATGTCTTAATTTTACCTGCTTTCGCTATAATTTCTCACGTTTTATCCTATTTAATTAATCGTTCTGTTCCTTTTTCTTATCCTGGTTTAAATATCGCCATAATCTCTATTGGTTTACTAGGTTGTTTAGTTTGAGCCCATCATATGTTTACATCTGGTATGGATTTAGACACTCGTTTTTATTTTGCCTCTGCTACCTTAATAATTGCTATTCCTACTGGTATAAAAATCTTTTCTTGAATATTTACAATTTTATCTGATTATTTTATTTATAGTCCTTTATTGATTTGAAGCTTTGGTTTCATTTTTTTGTTTACTTTTGGTGGTTTATCTGGTATAGTCTTATCTAATTGTCATTTAAATTTATTTTTTCATGATTCTTATTATGTTATTGCTCATTTTCATTATGTTTTATCTTTAGGTGCCGTAGTCGGTGTTTTTTTATCTTTGTTATTTCTGTTTCCAACATTTTTTAAAGTTTCTTTGAGTTACTTTTATGCTGCCACCTTATTTTTTGTATTCTTTTTTAGTTCTAATTTGTTATTTTTTCCTTTTCATTTTTTAGGTTTATGGGGTTTACCTCGTCATTATCTAATTTATGATCTTAATTTTTATGTTTTTTCTATATCTGCCTTATTTGGTGTTATTTTGATTGCTTTATTTGTTCTTGCTTTTTGTTATTTTGTAACCTTTGATCATTATAATGTTTATTATAGTTATACTTTGGATTTATTTTTTAAATTTAATTTATTTAATGTTCATTCTTTATATTATAATACTTTTCTTTTAAAATCTTAATTTTATATACTCATTTATCCTTAAGTTATTTGCCTCTTTTGCTTTCACTTATAATGTTTTGTTTTTTTTTATATCTTAGTTATATGTTTCAATATCAAATTCTATTTTGTGTAGTTTTTTTTTTTATTCTTTTCCTAGCTATGTTATACTTTTTATATTATTATACTTATACTTTAAATTTGTTTACTATTATTCAATTTTTCCTAAATTCTCAATTTTTTATCTATTTCGTTGTTTCCGAAGTTTTTTTCTTTTTCGGTATTTTTTGAAGTTTATTTTGAATAATGTTTTCTTATGAAAGTTGTTTTTTACTAAATTTGCATAACATTTTTCCTTTTGGTTTAGCTCTTTTTAACACCTTTTTATTATTATCTAGTTCAACTTTTGCTATCCTCTTTCATGTAAATGTATTAAATTATATTAGTGATTATAATTTAATTTTATGTATTGGTTTGGGTTTATTTTTTCTTTTAAATCAAATTATCGAATTTAATGTTTGTTTTTTTACAATATCTGACTTTACATTTTGTTCTATTTTCTTTTTTGCTACTGGTTTTCATGGTTTCCATGTTCTAGTAGGTTTAATTTTTTTAATACTAATAACTTTCAGAACAAATATTATATTCTTTATTAATTGTTCTTTATTATATTGACATTTTGTTGATGTAATTTGGCTTTTTTTATTTAGTTTTGTTTATATTGTTATTTTTTATCTTTTCCTTTAATTTTTTAATTTTATTACGATTGCTCTTCTTCATTTTTTTTTTTATTTTTTTTTACTTA
>Ga0209534_10005843_pt1 | contig 10843 bp, 4 predicted proteins | sample COG_07_FD_184751 | JGI IMG/M metagenome (GOLD analysis project Ga0209534, IMG submission 184751) | Pelagic Microbial community sample from North Sea - COGITO 998_met_07 (SPAdes) (version 2) | ecosystem: Environmental > Aquatic > Marine > Neritic zone/Coastal water | place: Helgoland, sampling... | reverse complement strand
AGTGCAAAAGATACTGGGGCATACCCAGATCAAAACCACGCAGCGGTATGCGCATCTGTCTCAAGAGTCTTTGTTGTCTGCTGCGAACGCGGTGTCGAACGCTGTGCCTATCGCGCATTGTTTGCCAAACAAAACTCACGAAGTTCAACTGGTGCAGATAGCGAGTCAGTAGGGGGGGGCTAATTAAGGGGGCGGGGGGATGATTCTTGTTTCTTCTAATCGTTAGTTACCCGCCAGATTTGCTTGAGGCTTTTTTGAAATCTCCTCTGGTCTGACTATCTCGATCGTCCACGCATTGTTCTGAGGTGCAGAAAGCTCTATAGAGGTCTTCTCTAACCAACCTGCCTGAGTCTTTAGATAGAACTGCATCGCTCGTATATCGCCGTCTAGTGCCTTCTGATAAAGCGCAGAACCCACTTCAGCAATGGCCCTCGCCTTACCCCTCCTGTAAGCGGTAAAAACCTCTGGCTGCCTCTGCTCGATTGCGCGAAAGGTCTTCTCTGTCATGCCGAAGTAATCCGCAATCTGACCCTTAGTACACATCGCCGCCAGTGCTTCGATTTGGATGACATCATTCTGTGACAGGTGTTTTGCCGGTCTGCCGCCCTTGTCTATTAGGTGCATTAGGAGTGCCTCTCGCCAAGCGCATTTAAATTGCGATTAATCATCGACATGACCCCAGAGCCTGCATAGGTTGTGGAGAATTTTCTGCTGATGAAATTCAATTAATTCGCAATAATTAATGCCTCTATTTTACCACACGAGAAGCACCCTAATACCTCTTCACTCATTGCTGCACAGATGCACAGATTACCCCCTGATTTAAAAACATTCCTATAGAGCTTCTATAGAAGAGTTTTTGAAATAGGGGTCAAAGTGTGCAAGTGTGCAAACTCTTCAACCTCAGCCCCTGTATCGTACGTCGGTCAGACAGAGTAGTGATGCCACGATCGGTCAGCTTCCTCGACCAACGCTGTTGAGAGAGGGGGTGAAGACCACAGTCCAACGCCCAATTTTTGTAGTTGTCGTAAAGCGGCTGCTTTCGAACGGTCGAGTGAGGACATGATTCAGTGTTGCTTTCAAGCCATTCACCTATGACGTCCTGCTCACGCTGATACTCTCGCGTTGCGTTAGTCATAGAGGCAGGCAGATTCAACCCACCGTCTCGCCACTGTCTCAAGCCAGTTAGCAGCAAGTTCAAGATACCAGAAGACTCGCGCTTAAGTTTGGCAAGCAGCTGTGGGTCTTTTGACTGCTCAGAAAACCGCTGACTAAAATTAATCAAGACAACCCGACGCCAGAATCCCTGCCCGTCATCAGTGACTATTGGCGCGTAGTTTCCAGCCATCACCAGCTTGTGCGTGGGATAGAACGTCACAGCTTCTGATGCGTAGGGAACTCGGCCAGTGATGGTGTCTCCGCCAGTCAAGTCTTTTACACGCGCGTCATCAAGCCTTTGTCCTTCCGTGGTTTCATTGCAGTAGATGAGTCTTCTACCCTGCAAACTCACCAGATCAGGTGACGCACCTTGGCTGTTACGCTTGTGCTGCATCAACATCTCGGTTTGTATCTTTGAAGAGTAGTCGCCCATTAGGTAGGCCATAAGTTCAATCAAAACGCTTTTACCGTTGCTGCCCGTGCCTTTGAAGAAGAACCAGAGCTGCTCATCCACCGATCCAGTGAGGATGTAGCCCAGAACACGAACCATAGCCTCTCGCTCAGATTGATCGGGAAAGACCTCCACGAGGAATTGCTTAAATCGTGGACAATCCGCATCCACATTAAACTCAACATTCGCTCGTTTGGTGACAAGTGACTCGGTAGTTACAGGTAATAAATTGCCAGTGTCTAGATCTACGACGCCGTTCTGGACTCCGAGTAGGAAGTTGTCTGCATCAAGCTTGGCGTAATCAACGCTCATACCCTCTTCACTCAGCGAGAGTTGAATCATTGCTTCGAGATTGGGCTTCTTCGATGCCCGCTTTACTTCGTTGAGCATATCTTTGTTGATTCGAGAATCTGGATTATCAAGCAGATTCCGTGTCGCCTCATTAGCCATATCCTCAACAACAGTTTTAGCAAGTCCAACTGCCGCCAGATGATCAGCCTGCACCCATCCCTTTGACGGATCGAAATACAGCCACTTGTTAGTGTGTTTAACCCCAAGCAGCTTGCCACGAAACTTCTCAGCAAACCGTTTGCTATTGGCCATATCTGATAAATACACAGCGTTAGATGGATCGTATTGCAGTCGATCGGCTAGCTTATAAACAGAACCCAATCCGACGGGTGTTGAGTGAAAAGGATCGTATTGCTTCCAAGCAGACTCGAACCCGTCCTCTGTGTATCTGGCACTGCGTTTAGACCACTCCTTTGCTAGTGATTTAACCTCATCAGAGCCAGTTGAGGCACATGCCCAAATAACCCCAAGCCAGTAATCTGTCGGAATAACTTGAGTGAGATTAACCGAACCCAGTCCCCTCCCTGTGTCAGGTGAGATTCTATCTAGAGCAGTCTTCAGTTTGGGGAATTGCGATTCATCGTAATGACTTGTCACCGTCGCATCATTTGCAGCTACTAAACCCGTCGATAATTGAACGGGTGTGAGTTCTGCGATGGTCGCTCTAAGTAAATCCAAAGTGTTGCGTTTTACATTTTCTTTCAGCATGATATTAACCTCGCTTCTCGGTATGGGCGGTCGTCGGAGTTTTGGCCTTTGTAAGCCTTAGTTCCAACGACTTTGGTGATGCGGCTTGCGTTGAAGACAGATCGATCTATCTTCACCACGTTATTGTCGAACTTGTCACCAAGACCGCTGATTAGTGATTTTAGAAGTACCTTCGATTGATCATCGTTTCCCAGCGCGTTCAATCGAAAGTAGAGATGGCAGCCATTGCCTGACATGATCCGGAGGGGTGTGTTCCACCCTTTCGGCGTCATGAACTCTACGACTTGATCTGCTAGTTCCTCAGCAGCTCTTATCTCCTCATCCGTAGCCGGACACTTAGCAGACTCAGCACGATCAATATCGATCAATAGCCAATCCCTGTGTTCTATGTCCGTGTCCTTCGCACTGCCAGAGCAGAAGTCCTCTCTGATGGTGTTCATAACCACATAGATATTCATCCCGCCCTCGTTGAGCTTTTGTGCGACCCGTTCAACCTCTTCCTGCCGAGATTCCTGCGTATCGTAGTCTCTCAGGGGAAAGAGCATCGATCTGGGCCGCCCCTCAGATATTGCTCTTAGTTCGATGACTGGTGACTGCGGGTCTATTAGCCGCCAGAGGTTTGATATTTCATTGGTCATATTTTGACCTCCTATGCTTTAAAAATGTGCCGCTCAGAGAAAAGCACCACATGTGGACTAAACTCTTTAGGCCACTACAAGATAATGGGGTTTTATCAATAATGCCAGTAGGATAGCTGTTCAAGTGCTGTGCATAGCCTGTGGATAACTTTCATATCAAAATGGGCTTCTACAGATGTTAAAAGGTACTTTACAGAGACAGGCCGTGGGTATTTCGCGCCACGTGTCTGGGCTAGCGACAGGCTAGAAATAATTGATTTACTGAAGTCTCTGATTACGAGTGTCCACATCGCGCTCGGTTTAGATCCGGTCTTACCAACAATCCGCATACTGCAAAACACCCACGCACAAAAAAAGCCAACCCCGTTAAGAGTTGGCTTTTTTGGTTTTAGCCTAACTATAAATTAAGGACAAGGCCGGAGTTTTCTCTCCAGCCTTGCCAAAACTATTTAGATGAAGTCGGCTAGTGCAACAGCTGCGTTAACACCGTTTAGGATAATCAAGGTATCTCCTTCATCGAAAGATCCGCTTTCGTTCTCGTCGATAGCGACATATGCATCACCCGAAGCTATGGCGTTTGTGGCAATGAAGATATCATTATTTGCTCCACCCACGGTAAATACTGCATCAACCGCTGCAACAAAAGCTGCGAAGTCTGCATAAGCACTTCCGTCCGCTATTGCGCCAGCGGCCGCGCCACCGCCAGCTGAAGTGTTGATAATGGTATCATTCGTCAAGAAGTCGTCAATCGTATCCGCAGTGGCCAGTGTAATGCCGGTAGAACCGGAAGTGAACACAACAGTATCTGCGTCTTGACCTGTGATAATCGTATCAGCGCCTGAAGTACCTGTAATGGTATCTGCCGCAGCGCCACCATTTATAGTCATTCCGGTTGCCAGCATTGACATATCTAAGATGTCAGCACCACCAGTACCGTTAGCAGTTATCGTAGTCGCACCAGCCAGCAGATTTTCAGAGGCGACCTGTAGCACATCGAAAGAATCTTCGATGTAATAACGAGCGGCAGTAACTGCGTTATCGTCATGATCATCTCCGATCCAGTTATCTTGCGCCAAGAGAGTAGTCAAAACTTCGACTGAGGCTCCTGCATCACTATCAAGGTAGAGACCGGTTGCTGCGGTGATTCCAGTGGAATCGATGCCAGTTAAGGCACTAACGATAGCTGTCGCAGAATCTTCAACCGCGTAACTAACGCCCGCTAGCGTATAGAGTCCTCTAACTTCCGTACCGAGATCACCGATCGCTTGAGCAACTGTTGCAAAGCCAGAAACCGTTACTGAGTTAGCACCGGCTATCAATGCTCGGTCTCCCGTTACATCACCATTGGCAGTGCTGATAGCAGTCGCAATGGCCGCAGCTGTATCTACAATAGCGTAACCACCGATTAGGTTATCTTGGTCGGCTATTAGCGCAGCCTGAGCCACGGTCGCGTTTCCAGAGATTGTTACTGACCCAGCCGCGTCAGCAGTCGCACCCCCCCCAGTGATATTAGAGGCAATGGCTGCAGCCGTGTCACTGATATTTACAGTGACCTCACCTGCTCCTCCATCAAGATTAGCGAGAGCCAACGTTGCTTTAGCTACTGTAATTGTTCCAGATACTGTCAGATCCACAGCCTGGACGGCCGTAGCAGTCCCAATGGTCGCAGCCGCGTAGGTATCTTCAATATCGTAGACTGAGGCAGCGTTCAATCCTTCCAGTACGTCAGCCTGATCTATTGTTAACGTAGTGTTAGAAGTGACGCTATTCGCGTTACCGACTACCGTCGCGTTGGCTGCAGTAATCAAGTTAGCGTAGTCGTCAGTAATGTCATATGCCCCGTCACCAGCAGCATCTTGAATCTCAAAGCCACCAGCGCCATTGATATCAGGGTTATTAGCCACATCGAAGGTATTCAACGCTGTGGCTGTAGAAGCATCGATTGCTGTGTCAGTCACGTAGACTTTTCCACCTGTCGACCCCTCGAGTACAGAAACATCAGCTGCAAGGATCTTAGAAGCTAGATCATGTACTTCGTAAGTCAAGGTGGCGACACCTGAGTCAACGAGAGTTGCAGCATCCGCGACCGTGCTGTTGCCCGTAGCAACTATACTGGTTGCACCAGCAAGAATAGATGCGGAAAGAGCCACTACGTCTTCATGGTCGTCAGAGATATCGTACCCGCCAACACCTGTAACAGTAGATGCAGCAAGTATGTTTGCGATCTCAGCTGCAAGTGAGGCATCTGATGGATCAACAGCTGTTACTGCGCCATGATCCAAGAAGTCATCACTGGTCAACACGGTGTTCAACTGAGCTGAGGTACCTGTCACCGTCGCTAGTGTTGTAGTTCCGGAGTTGCTGATAGCTAAGATAGTTGCAGCGCTGGCGACACCGACAGCTGTAATGCTGCCGGATAACGTGATGTTGGTTGCACTATCCCACTTAGCCTCATTAGCTATATTGGCTACAGCGTTCGCTGCGGTATCCACAATGTCGTAGCTTGTTGTTCCTGTGTTACCAAGATCATTAATGGCTGCGGCATCAGCTGTTGTCGCATTAGTAGTAGCTGAAACGTTAACAGGATTTGTAGCCAAGCCACCAGCGGTAGCTAAGGCAGCAGCCGTATCTTCAAGACTGAAGACAACATCAGAATTTACGGTATTTATGATGCTGTTAGCCTCGGCCACGCTCGCTGTGTCAGTCGCTACAAGTTGTGCTGCACCGGGCAGAAGTGCATTTCCACTGCTGAGGTTTTCAACAGTATCTGTAACTCTGTAACTTTCGTTAGTTGCGAGTGTGGCAAAGAAGTCAGGATCAGCTTCAAGTTCAGCTACGGTAACCTCGTAAAGCACGTTGGCTGTTTGAAGGATGCTTGAGAGAGCGCCAATTTCGGCAACAGTACCAACAATATAGTCAGCGCCTGCCACAGTCTCAACAGTTAAGCTTACGCCACCATCAGCCGTAACTGAGGTAGCACTTGCGGCAACACCCGCTGCTCCTGCACTGATATCCGCCACAAGACGAGCGTCACTGTCAGTAACTGAGTAGGCATCTACGCCAACTAAGAACCCGACTTGAGCGATCGTCAGTGTATCGGAGACTGTGACTCCATCCGGGGCAGCACCAGCAATACCGGCCGCTTCATCAATGACTGCGTTGTCATCTGTATCAGCCATTATGTTATCGAAGCTGTCTTCAATCGTGTAGACATCGACATCCCCGACCATGTTGCCCGCTTGCTCTGCTGTTGCCGCCTCACTCGCAGTCACAGTAGTACCGTATGCAAGGATTGTTGTACCCAGGTCTATCAATGCTGCAGGGGTGTCTTCGATTCCGGCAATAACGATGTTTGTGATGTTGGTTCCAACCTTGAGCGCTGCTATTTCTCCAGCCTGTGCTGCGGATAGGGTTCCTGTCACAGTCAATGTAGTGATCGTATCGTTCGACCCAATTGCAAGGCCCTTGATTTCATCATAGGTACCAGAAACACCGGCAATAGTCGTTTCACCAGGTTCACCTGCACCGTTCAGGTTATTTCCATTTGCGGCGCTCATGATTGTTTGGGCATCAGCTGCTGTGGCTGTATCGGTTACAGCTATATCGTAAGCCTCGTCCAAACCAGTACTCGCTGCGACTTCAGCAGCTGTGTCAGAGATACTGAACACCACAGCCTTGTTAAACCCAGCGATGATCGACGCCTGGTCTCCAGTTGCCGCAGTGTTAGCACTAACTGTCCCAGTAGCCGCCTCAATCGCGGCCACATCATCCGCATTTGTGCTAGCAAGAAGGACAGCGGTGTTGTCGATTGAGTAGGAAGTGGTGCCGCTGTTTCCGATGCTGTTAAGAGTCACAGCTTGAGCAACAGTTGCAGTGCCTGTAGCTTCGATATTGTCAGCGCCGTTTCTTACCGCTAAAGCAGCGCCTGTTATCGCGCCCACGGTATCAGAAATACTGTAGCTTACCGAGCCCATTGGCCTAGCTGTAGCTGCGAAAGCAGTCGCCTCGGCAACATCAGCATCATCAGTCGCAGTGACGTTCTCAGCGAAGTTGATCAATGCTGCGTTTGCATTGCTTAAATTAGCAGCAGTATCAGATAGGTTGTAGTTACCGTACGCTGAACCGTCAGTATCTCCGCCCATGGCATCATAGACGAGATCAGCGGAAGCAACTGACAGGGTAGTGGTCCCGTTGTCATCGACAGTGATGGTTCCACCATTGACAGCAGCCAACGTTGCGTCAGCAGCAGCACTTATTGCCTCGGCGGAGTCGCTAATGCTTACGTTTGTAACATCCGCGCCCATATCCACAAGTGCTTCGAATTGAGAAACGGTTGCAACAAAGTCGTTGGTGTCAATAGTACCGTTTAAAGCGGCGGCCGCCAACAGGGCGGCGTCAGCCGCAACAAGATTTTCGATCGAGTCTTCAATGTTATAGGCCAGAAGCGCACTCGAAGAAGTTACGGCAGTCAAGTTAGTGGCATCTGCCACCGTTAGATCCGCACCACCAAGCACATCAACGCTTGCGGCGCTTGCAACCATAGTTGTGATCGCGTCCGAGACATTATACAGGGCTGCAAATGTATCCTGTACGCCGTAAGTTGTCGGCTTACCAGCTTCCAGTATGGTGCCCACGTTAGCAGCATCACCGTCGGTTACGGGAACATTGATACTGATCAGATCTGCGTCGGTCAGCGCTGTTGTAGCTCCGGCCAAGTTAGCGGCGTCGTCTGATACCACAATACTGTCCACCGTAGTGGAAGCAAGGATAGCGACACGATTTGTTTCAAGGCTGTTAACGGTATCTGTCAATGTCACTGAAGATGCAGCATTCAAGATATCGTCTGTGGCAGTAGGCGCTCCCAAAATATTGGCAAAATCATCGTTGATCGCATAAATACCATCGAAAGGATCTATACCAACTAAAGTAGTCGCTTCAGAGCCAAGCACAGAGCCAAGGACACTAACAGAAAGTGCATTGTTGTACATATCGGCATCTGCGCCACCCGCGGCTCTTACTGCACCCACGATTAGTGCGCCGGTGTCTGAGATCGAGTAAACAATCTCAACACCCAAATCCGCTTGCCCCACTTCGGTGGTCTGATGATATCCCTCAAGAGCATTTAGTTCAGCAATTGTAATCGCGTCGCTCACAGTGACCACACCTGCATTGTCAACGATTGCCTGTGAAGTAGCATCCTCTGACAGGTTTTCATACAAGTCATTGAGAGCATACCCAACCTCAACACTGCCGACCACGTCTGCGTTGATATCAGCTATTTGTCCGACAGTGGCAGTACCAGAAACTGTGATGCTTGAGAACGTGTCAAGGACCAGTACGTCAACCGCATTCGAAGAAACTGTCAAAATTGCTGCAGCATTGTCTACAACTGGAGATACAGTTAGATCAAGGTCCGCATCAAAGAGGGCATCTAGGTCAATAGCCTGTTGCGCTGTGGAGTTGCCATCAACAGTAACGTTTCCGGCCGCCATATCAGCAATAACCGCCGCTGATGTTAAAAGCAGGTTTGCAGCGGTGTCGTGTAAAGTATCACCAGTGAGGTCTGCGACATCCGCTGTGTACTTAATAATCAATGAGTTTGCCTGCGAAACGGTAAGCTGCGCTCCACCAGATACCACAGCCGACTCTGCATGAGACCTGACGGTGGAACTTGCAGCTAAAAGATTTACAACTGTGTCTGTAAGCAAGCTGTAAGTAGTCGTCCCGGAATTACTGAGCGCCTCTGCCGCCAATGCTTGTATTACGCTAATGCCTGCCGCGTCGCCGACAAGGACATCTCCCGCTCTCGCGACCACGGCAGCGTTTGCGGGGAGCACCAGATTTGCGTGATCATCGGCTAAATCAAACCCCGAAGTAACTGTCAGTGCGTTGGCGCCGTTAGCTTCAATAGCCGCCAATTCAGCTACTGTCATAGCGTCAGTTATCGTAACTGAAGTTGCCGCCGCATAAGCTGCATTAGCTACATTAGCTACAAAGTTACCTTTAGTATCTGATATTGCGAAAGTGGCATCAGGGTTGGCGCCGAAAATAGCAATAGCGGCCGCAAAGGTTACGGTGCCATCCACTGTTACGCTGTCGGAGTCGAATGCCCCTTCGTTCAAATAATTTGCAGCACCAGAAACACTAGTAGCGACGTTGAGCTCGATATCAGCATCTGTTAAAGCCCCGGCTGCGGCGGTGATAGATGCGTAAATTGCCGTAGCCTCGCCCTCATCAGCAGTGCCTGATACGGTTACAGTGTCAGCATTCTGGAAAACTGCAACCGGTGCTGTAGTCAAATTTTCGGCAGAATCTTCAAGATCGTATGCTGTGCTCAGACCCAAGGCTAACAACGCTGATGCTTCAGCTGCTGTAACCGAGCTATCAGAGCTGATTGAAACGCCAGCTGCGGCCAATGCTGCTGCATTTGTCGCGAGGTTCTCATAGGTGTCAACAACGGTAATGCTTAAGACGTTAGCAGCCTTATCTCCAAGCGCTGCAACACCGGCAGCTGTCGTTTGAATACTGAAGGAGTTTTGAGTCCCAGCAGCGATCGACGTGACATTGTTGATCTGGTCTTCAGATAGAACGAGCTCAATGTTTCCAGCTGCGCCGACAGAGGCAGTAATTGACTTAAGTGTAGTCAACCCAAGACCTGTTAAATCGACCGTTGTGTTAGCAGCAGCTGAAATTGTTAGCTCGCTTGAATCCGCGCTTCCTGAGATAGAAACAAGGCCAGAGGCGATGTAGGCCGCGAGGTTAACAGAGTCGATTGTTATGCCGGTTCCATCTAGCTCCAGGTTCTCGACTCCCACCATGTTGCCAGCATCGACAACGTTGCCGTCGCCGCTGATGACCACAGTATCGATACCAAGGCCACCGTCTACTATGTCGTTTCCGTCGAAGTCTGCAGAGGCAAAGACAATGCGGTCGTCTCCAGTACCGCCAGTAACCGTGTCGTTGCCAGTACCAACATCAATTGTGTTGCTGCCCGAACCGACCATTGTGATCGTGTCATTGCCAGCACCAGAACTCACTGAGGCATTACCTTCTGAAACGACCGTGATCGTGTCGCCTTGTGCGCCAGACGTAATAGTGACGTCAGCGTCGCCCGCGTAGATGAATCCGCCATTCGACGTTACAGCACTAGACTGGATTGTGACCGAGTTTGTGCCCGAATCTGTTCCAGTGATAGCCATCTGCTGGTTAGCGCCTGCGGCGTTGTTTGTTACGATCTCAGCAGCAGTGATCGTGAAGTCTGTCTGAGCAGCAGGTGCCGCCGACGTGTCGTTCACTGTGACTGTGGCTGATTTGCGATTCATCGTAACTGTTAGGCTTTCAGTGCCTTCAGTTGTCACGTCGCTGTTGAGCGTAACCTGTGCGATAGCCACACCGTTAGAGTCAGCAACCACTGTGCCGATCATTGAGCCACTTGTAATATCTGAAGTGCCTACATCACCCGTGATGCTGTAAGAGTAAGTCTTACCAGCAGCGGCTGCACCGCCATCAAGAGTAAAGATGACAGTTGAGCCTTCGT
>Ga0209534_10005842_pt1 | contig 10844 bp, 2 predicted proteins | sample COG_07_FD_184751 | JGI IMG/M metagenome (GOLD analysis project Ga0209534, IMG submission 184751) | Pelagic Microbial community sample from North Sea - COGITO 998_met_07 (SPAdes) (version 2) | ecosystem: Environmental > Aquatic > Marine > Neritic zone/Coastal water | place: Helgoland, sampling... | reverse complement strand
CCTTTATCTCCAACATACTTTACCCATGTTAGTCCCCCAACAGGTAAAGATGGTTTTGTGTTTGTGTATTCGTAATAGTTAACGTATTCATAAGAACCTTGAATAAAGCTTTGGTTACTTCCAGAATTATCATCAGAAAAGATGGCTACAACTCCTTTTGTATCTCCTGGGTCCCCTTTCCCTTTATCTCCAACATACTTTACCCATGTTAGTCCCCCAACAGGTAAAGATGGTTTTGTGTTTGTGTATTCGTAATAGTTAACGTATTCATAAGAACCTGGAGTAAAGCTTTGGTTACTTCCAGAATTATCATCAGAAAAGATGGCTACAACCCCTTTTGTATCTCCCGGATCTCCATCTAAAACAACAGGAATTGTTTCTGAATCCACAACCGTTTCGCCAACCAGCATTTCAATTTTCAGTGAAGCGGTGTTACTAGTAATTGTATACGAAAGTTGACCATTTTGATTGTCGGGGGATATTGCGGTTGTCGAGTTGTTTCTATATAATTTTAAAGTCGCGCCGGTAAACGGAGAAGTGATCGTGTTTCCTTCGTGCTTGCTTGCTGTAAAAGTTATAATGCTGGGTGTATGAGTCTGATTGTCTGGATCAGCTTTTATAGCATCAGCGCTAGAATTTACTCGATATACCAAAGCGTTCTGTCCATCATCTCCCGCCCTGACTTTAGTTAGTGAGAATATCGCACTGACATCGGGATAACCAGGGTCGCTACTACTAGCAGTAAATTCTACAGAGCCTTGATCTGCACTCATTGCTATAACAGCGACATCTCTCGAGTTAGCGCCTGTTATGCTTACATTTGCAAGGGTCGTTTCTATACTATACGAGCTGGTGACATCTTGTCCTCCTTTAAATACAGAGAATCTTGTTGTTGCTTCGGCAAAAGCAGATGAAGAAGTATTTCCATCTTTGTCTGCAGGTATACTATGATTTTCATTACTAAGATCCGTGATAATAGCACTCTCTCCAACTGCCCCATCAACCAATCTTACTATAGATGCGCTTTTTTCTATTGTTGAATTTTTATTTCTAAAATAAAAAACAACAGAATCGTGAGTATCCTGCACGAGGCTATCAAATGTATCAATTGAAACAACGAGAGATATTTTTTGTCCATCTATCGTTGGATTATAATCTTCAAAAACCTTGACACCATCAACCTCAGCATCTGCATCACCCCAATCTTGTACAATCGACTCTGGAGTAGTTGCGGACGCATCTATTTTAGTAATTTTTATTTGCACGTCAGACAAGCTAGCTACAGATGAATTTCTAAAATTCACATCTATCTTTGACGAAGCACCTAGATCCCTAGGTTCAAAAGTAGAATCTTCATTTTCTACATAATTAAAATAAGGTGGAGAAACATCGATATCAATAAAATCATAATCTTTATTATCGGATTGCCTAAATAGACCCCTCAACAGTAAAGTATTGTTCTCCATAGATAACTCACTACCTCCGGCACCTCTGAAAATAAAACCTCCATCGTTTTTTAACAAAAAGCCCTGAGAGGAAGAATCCTCATCAAATCCTGCAGATCTAATTTTTCCTGGGTTTAATATTTTCAAATCAGCAACAATTCCTTGACCGGCAGTTATTTTATCGGCAGTTAAATTTTGTATTTTTGCGTCAGTTATTGCAGCGTCTGATATTTGTGCGGTTCCAATCAATGCATTAGCAAACGCATGATAACTCGTACTAACACTTGTTTGCGTAAATGTTGCAACTATAAAACCCTCGCCCGACTGACCGTCTGGATTTTCTGTGCTAGTTTGATAAGAATTTGCAGAAGTTGAAGGGCTCCAATAAACATATTTTTTATTAAAATCATTCTCACTACCAGAATCTATCGAATAAGAAGCTCCATTTAACCATATTGTATGAGCAATCCACTGCAGCTCCCCATCAATAATTTCAAAAGGATTATTTCCCCTTTCAGATACAATTGCTGGAGTATTCCTGAACTGAGATGTTATACTTTGCTCAAAACCGCCAATATCGGTTAAATTAATTGACCCTAATTCAAGCTTCAATCCTTCCACATAATCACTATCGGAATTTGAATTCCCCACGAAAGAGCTTTTGTTTCCAGCTTTATCAACAGCTCGAACCCAAAAATAACCAATTTCATCTTTTATTCCAGGGTGTGAGGTCTCAATACTGGGGGATGAAGCGGGAGTATTAAATACGCTTTTTGCATTAGTTATAGAAAATCCGGGATCAATTGCATCTCCAGGAATATCTTCACCCGCAGAAAATGTAGAGCTCAAGTCTCCATCAAATCTTCTGTATCCACTATTTTCTATCTTTGGCCAGTCTTGTTGATTTTCATCTTTTAAATACTGATAAGTTCCACTCCACACTTCATAATGACTCAAATCATTTGGAGCAATTTCAATAATATTATTAGTATTAACATCAAATTGAGAATTTGGCATGCTCCAGCTCAAAAAATATGTAGTAAAAGCCGTACTTCCCGTAAAGTTAAGAACTCCGTCCGGAACAGCATCTTCTGTATATTTTACCACAGGTCCGGGAAACCCATTTTCGCTTTTGTCTGAATAATTACTTGGAAACACTGCGACTTTTTCTTGAATTTCGTAAAGATATCCACTTCCAAAATCATCAAATGGTAAAATTTTATAAAAGTATCCGGTTTGTTGTTCTACTCTTGGATATCTAACATCCCCCGCATTCACTCCGTCAGGCAAATCATCTTGTTCTTCCCAGTAAATTGTATTTCTTATATTGAGCGGAGGAGTATCAATTATTTCATTTATATTATCACCAAGAACTGCCTCCGCCGCACCAAGTGCAGTTTTAACAAGAGTTGATCCTGGTTCACTAGATGACTCAAAGGGCAACCCCTTTTCATTAAAGATGCTAAAATCTGCAGTTTCTGATCTATATAAATTTACTTTTGTTGTTTTTTCGCGCAATCCTTGATCAGTATAATTAAACCTAAATTTTACTTTTGTAGATTCAGACAGTGAATCTACAGGAAATATCAATTCATCGGATGCAGCAAGAATTGAAGGGGCGGGATTGTTTGCCACAATTCTTTGTTTTGAAAATATTTCTCCTTTTGCGCTTACAATTCCAACCTCTAACCCAACACTACGCTTACCACTTTCTGGTATACCCACGTGATCAAAAATGAAGTTGTCATAATCTGTATTTTTTTCCCAAATTGGCAGCCAATCAGACAAATCATAACTAGAGTTTATGCTTTCAGGAGAGCTACTTATCGCAAGTATTGGCCCAGATCGCGGATCATTTTTTGTACATTTATAAATTGAATTGTTGCTATAAACCAAATCTCCGGCTTGATAATTTCTACCGTAATAATCAGAAAATAAACCAATATCCCCACCATCAGAAGTGTTTGTCCAGTAGTCAGAGCCTTCAATGGGAGCTTGCGATGTGCCTGCCTGTGTTCCACTCCAGATATCATTATTATAAACAACAATATCCCCAGATGCATAATTATTAACAGAACTCCAATTTGATACGTCTAGTTGATATCTAGGAACAATCAATTCAAAAGACGAAGCATCGTTAGCTGGATTTAAAACTTTCCAACTAACCCTATCGCTAGAGGGTTGTCCAACAGCAGAGTCATTAATTAACTCAAAAATAAAACACGAAACCTCATCAAACAAAGAAACAATTTTCCAATATTCTCCATCTTGACCAGGAGTTTTAACTAAATCTTCAGGAATATCCTCTATACATCTATACAAATTGCCAAGATACATAACCACATCAGAAAAATAATATTCCGAATTTTCATCAAAGATTCGAATAAATCTAGATGGAGCAACAATAATGTCTCCCACAGAATATTTATAAGTTTCATTATAGAAACCCTTATTTGAATCGCTATTTTTATCTGGTCCAAATTCTTGAGCAACTTTATATATGTTTTTGTTGTATTCAACAACTTCATTTACTTGGTATGTTTTTTTTGGTTCCCACTTTTCGTAAACAGGCGTGCGATCATTAGAATCTATTTTAGATTTATAAAGCTTTCCATTCTCATATAAAACTATTTCATTTGCATTGTATATACTTGATTTATCGTAGTTTTGATAATCACTAACAAACCCGCCGGTTCCATAAATTGAATTATTCATTTCGCGGGTATACTCGAATGTATCAAAAATTTTCGCGCTAGGAAGATTTTCTGATCGAATTGTTAAATTATTATCTCCCACAGAAACTGATTTTGAATCATGCCCCTTGGTTATTCCGCTAAGAAAAATATTCGTACCTGCATCAAATAAAGACCCACTTATACCCAACACCAAAGGAGTATCAGAATTAGATACAGCGAATCTATATTTATTTAAATCAACACCATTTCCATCTTGATCAACCACATCCCAATTAAAAACAAAATCATCTTCATTTTCTCGAAATCTTAACCCATTAATTTGTATCCTAGAATTTAATGCAAGTAAATTATTGCTTGAAGAATTCTTCGAAATCAACCCGTTCTTGGTTAAATTATATACATCTGCATCTCCAAAAAAGTCGGACGGCTTAAATGTATAATAATAATCGTAACCCCAAGATTGAACATTTGAATATATACCGTCAACAACATCTGTTTTACCATTAACAAATGGTATTTTATCTCCAATTTTCTTCCAATTCGCAGAATTTAATATTGGATTATCATATGATTGCCTAGAATGCGCAACGATACACTCGTAAACCTTTTTTTTATAAACAACCTTATCCCCGATATCGTATGAAGACATAAACACTTCGTTGTATGAAGCGGCTTCAGATATATCCTTGTAGTATTGTATACTTGATTGTAGATCGTTTTGGTATTTTATATTTTCTGTAGAAGGTATTCCTAAATACTCAACCTCAACATTAAGAAAATCTGCATCATCCACAAACCAAGAGAAAAAAGCCTCAGACCCAACAATATTATGAGTTAAATTATCTATAAAAGGTATATGATTTTTAGCAATTAAAGAACCTTTACTTTGTTCACCAAATTTATCGACACACACTATTTCAACGGTTACTTCTCTAGATAAATTAAGAGCGTCAAACACTTCTTCGTTCAATGTTAGATTAAAGTCTTTATAATTATCAAGCAAATCTACAACACTTCCTGGGGCAGTAGATAAAGATTCAGATAAAGCTATTAAAGCTTCATTATTTTCATCAAGAGAACTTAAATTAACAGACTGCCCCTGATCTTTTATATTTACTCGAAAACCAGAAAAAAATAAATCAGACAATAATTCGCTAGAAACAGATTGTCCCTGTCTCGAATGACCATTTGGAGGAATTAAATCCCACGAAAATCTTAAATTTTTACCAAAAAATTCAGACTCGACAATCAATTCATCTCCAGGGTTAACAGGAGACAATACGGTTTCTGTAGAGAGATTTAGCCTATCAAGACTGTCAACCTGTATATTATTAAAAGTAAAAGTTCCCTCAAACTCTGGCGGATTTACTTCCACAACTCCAGTCAAAGATGGAGAGCGAACACCTATATTGCTTACAGCAAAAACTCGTATATCGAAAACTCCATATTCTCCCTGAAGAGAAACGATTTTACTAACCGAATCCCCCTCTTGATCAACCAAATCACGCCCAATTCCTAGATTTTGCTGAAACGAATAATTTTCAGAAGTACCAACAATTTCGTATGTTACATCAAGATCATTAACCTCAAAATCTATTCCCAAAGATGTAGACATTTTATATACTTAAACTTGTTAATTGTAAATTAGTTGGAGATTCTGGCACTTTCATATTGGCTTGAGGAGGAATTGGTGCGGCAGGCTGCTTGATACTCCCTTTTTTATCCACAGCATTGAACTTAAACGGAGAATATTCTAAACCAGTAACTTCATACTTATTTTGAGATATCTCCTTCACGCTCACAGTTCTAAATAATTGTCCTTCTAAAAATCTTTTCGAATTTGTATCAATATCACCTATATAATAAATTGAAGAGTCTGCAAAATCAATTAACTCAAAACTATCATATAAATTTTCTGATTGAATCAATTCTATTGTATTATCATCAATAAAAACATAGTCCCATGTTTTATTAACAAGCTCCTCTAATTCAATATTTGATAAACCTGAACCAGTCGCATTAACAACCCCAAAAATATTTATCGAATAATTGGCTCTAAAATTCAAAGATTGGTCGTCATCAAATTCAAGACGTACTGAATTCTTGTATTGATTTGAATTATTTGAATCTATTTTATATGCATTGCTTACTTCAGCTTGAACATATGCAGGATTTTGATTGAAAAAGCTTGTTTGAATATTATTTTGTTCGACCACCCTATCAACAACCGAACTATCTCCGTATTTTAAACCAAGCCAAAAACCTTCCCCTTCATTAAAGCCTAAAATATCAAATTCTCTTCCAATTTTTTTTGCAGTTCCACCCAATACATAAGTTTTCACCGAGCTATCAGCGGATGAATCATAAACAAAAATATTATCTAAACTATTTTCTTGGTCATACTTTAAGTATACAAATCCAGTAGCTGAGTCGACAGTTTCGGACAAGTAAGATACATACCAAAATTTATTTTTGTCAGATTCCGTGGTTGATATCCATCCAACACCAGAAACAAAAAACCAAAAGAAATCGTTTGAGTTTATATCTCGATTAATCATATCTCCAATATATACCCAGCCTAGATTCATAACAAAAATCCATTCTTCATCCGCGATATTTATGTTACCAAAAAAACTAGACTCCGCCCACTTATCATCTGAAACAAAATTGACCCCAATACTATTCAGTTTTTCGGCGGTCCATTCGTTTTTGGTTTTATCTATAGTCGCCAGATCACCCTTTATAGAATAAGAAGACCCAATCATAATTTGTTGAATATATTTTTTTGTATATTCATAACTGATTGCAGAAAAATAATGTATTCCGCCTGAATTTAAAAGATGATCTTTTCCATCATCACTCATCGAAACACCGACTAATTCAAAGCTATTTCTGGTACCCTCTTCTACGATATATACTTTATAAGGATGCAGCCCAGTAGGCAATATTCCATCCGATAAAAATCTAATCTGGTCACCATTATTTAGTTCGTGATTATAGGCAATAATTTTATTATCAGAAATAGACACAGTAAAAGGTATTTTAATTTTTAAATTTGTTAATATGCTTTTTTGACCTTGCGGCCCTTTCATAACTCCACTGTAACTAGGATTAAGGGTTGCATCAAATTTTAATAGTTGTGGAGTTTTTAAAGAATTTATATCTTCATCTTGATCTTCTTCATCTGTTTCAAATTTAGCAGATGATTGAATTCTTTGATCGGTTTCATTTGGCATTCCACAAGCAACAGTAAATTCTATATTAGTAATATTAGGTTCTTTTATCATAGACTTGTCGATCAACACAGAACATGAATCAATACTTTCCTGTACATCCAATATTCTACCACTTCTTAAATTGCTAGATCGAATCTCGTCAGACACCTCAAACACACTTGACGGATAAAGGTAGGATGCTTCTTGCCCTGCAACAAATTTAATCATTTCTGTTTCTAATTGCGATGAAAATAAAACCCACCTAGCCAACCTTCTCGCTTGACCTTCTGATGTTATACCGAACCCCATGGTTTCGTTTTGAAGGTATCCGAATTTTTGCATGGTAGACGAATTTTCTTCGTAGACAAGGTCTGGATCATAGTTTTTTGCCATATTATTAAATCTAACCAAGGAAGCAGAATATCTTTTATTTTTATGGGTACCGGAATAAGCGAAACCCTTAGAATCAACATTGGAATTATTAAACAGCATAATTGGCAATTTGTAAGAATCTTGAATCGCTGTTATTTTTCCACTTGTGTAGGAAGCCATTCCTCTAAAAATTGACGCAAAATTATTTATAATGCTAAGTGCATCTGAATTGTCGGTAAGATATACATTAGCAGAAAATCTTGGCTCAACAATAGGATGATTAATTTGAGTAGCGCAGGAGCCAACAGTCATTTTTGTTTCTTCTGTGATTAGGGGTAAGCTTGAACCTCCCAGATAAGTTAATACAAGGTCATCTTGGATCGCTTGATCATAATCTTGCTTGCCCCAATTATTCTTGCTTCCAACATATCCATCATTCAGCGCATCTTGATATGCCTCAAATCTAAACAAATCTACCCATTTGATATAATCTACAGAAACATAATCTATAGCCTGATCAGTTTTAAAAGAAGATGGATCATCAAAAAAAGATGGGCCAGACAACCTAACTTCGAAATCATCTACATCACTACTTACAATATACCTTTCCTCGGTTTTAATTTTTCCAGATTTCGCGACAGAACGTTCTTTAATTTTATCTATTTGAGCTTCAGATAAAAAACCAGATTCGCCTGGCTCAAAATCGTGCTGATTAACAAAAAAGGCAATCTTTTTGCCCTTAAAGCTATCTCCTATCCCAAATTCTCTTATAAAATTCTCCCTGGCCACAGAATCATTATCTTGTTTTTTAACCAGTAAGCCATCGGCATTGTTTTCAAAATAACTTTTATCTATTTTTATCACAAACTCCCCATTAGCATAACTCACGTCTGTATAGTCAACATTATTAAACGTACTAAATGTTCTAGAATATCCATTTTGTGTTTCTATTGGATATTCTGTTTCCACTAATTCATCGCAATATTTTGCTATTTTATATAATTGCCATTTATCTACATTATGTTCTTCAATTCCATATTTAGCGCACCCATATCTTGGATCAGTAATTATATCATAAAATATCCACGCAGGATTATCGGTCCAATGCTTGTATTTATCAGCAACAGAGTAAATTGAATTTGCATCATCATTTTGACCCTTAAATAAACCGTCCCATACGCCATTATATTTTCTAGTTAATGGATCATAATTACTAGGAACAAGAACCTTTTTTAATTTTAAATGATAGGCTCTTTCTGGAATGCTTTTAAAATTTTTACTATCAATAGTCATTACAGATATTGCGCTGTGAGGATACAAAAAGGGTTGATTTATTCTTTCTTCAACATGTGCAATCATAATATCTCTAGATCGATTCATTCCACCTATTGATGTCGTTGTTGTCCACGTATGCTGTTTTGGCTTACTAAACAATCCTCCTCCCGAAGTGGTTCTATGAACTGTATTTGACTCTACGGTTGGGTCAAGCTCTTTTGTTAATTTAACCACTTTAAAACTTACGCCCCCAGATATTTCTTGTGAATTTAATTGTGCATCATAACTAACTACAATATCAAATTGATAAGGAGAAGAAGCTATACCATGCAATTTAAAATAATCATTGTATGTCGTCAAGCCATGAGACCCACTATTTGAATAAGAAGCCTCTTCTATAAAAACCTTACACCCAGAGGTGTTGCTCAATACATTGTACTCGACCCCCTTTCGAATAATAAAGATTGCAAAATGCACCTGCTCTGGTTTCGTGGAACCATCTTCTTGCCACTGCATTGACAATTCAGACTTAAAAGAAATAACAACTTGATCAACATTTGGATTTGTAACCCTATGAGCAAAATTCTTAGCGCCAGCTAAAGCCTGATTGATAGATGCTACAGCCGCCGGCTGATTACCTGCATTGACTCCAGGAAAAAGAGCCTTCAACGCTGAGGCATGTGGAAATGCGAATAGATTCATAACTTATCACTCATACGGCCCAACTCCATACAATAATTGATCATAATTAACAATCGAAGAAACATATGGCACAGCAATTTCTGATTCGTTTTTCTCTCCTATTTTAATATACGGAGGTGTATCATCTTCATTCAAAATATAATTGAAGGTACCATCACTACTCTGAGAAGTATTTTTTATTTGCACATTATTCAAATAAATCGACTCGGCAATATCTTCCTCAAACACAGAGGCACCATGTTTATTTACTGGTCCACCAATAGGACCTTCACACAACAAATCAACATATATTACATCCGTAAAAGACTCAAGCGCAGAACTATTAAGCCTTCTGGTTACCCTGCTTTCAGAAATGGTAGTGGGCCCTATTTTCAACCTGCCGTATCCCAGGGGCACTGCAACGCCTTGAGCTTGACGCGTTCTTGCGCCGGCAATCAAAAAAGATTTTGTATTTGTCGGCCCTTTTCTTTCTGGAGTTTTTGGTGGTTTAAATAGAAGGTTCATAGCAACTTGAGCTACAACACCCCATACCATTGACGTGGCAACAGTAGCGGCCAAACTTCCCGTTGTAAAAATACCCCCAAAAAATGCGGCAACCACACCACCATATGTTTCCGGAACAAAATGTAATTCACTAAAGTCTGAAAAATTTTCTATTTGCTTTTTATCAATTAAATTTTTTTCTACTTCTTTTTGTGACTTTATTTTTTTTGGTGATTTTTTTAAAAAATAATAATTGTTACCATTTGAAGATTCCTTAATGATGTAATCTATAAAACCATCTGTGTTTGCATCTATAGCGCTAACCGCTTCTGATGGAGAGCGAACAATAATATTCCACTTCTCCCCAAAGCGTTTGCCTAATTTACCATGTAGATATACCGTTTTCATTTACCTTAAACCTTGTATGTTTATACACACATATTATCATATATGCTAAACTTATCATCTTCTATACTATATATCAAAAAAGGTATACAAATTTCATGTTGAGCTTTTTTGTCTAACATAGAAGGTCTAGCGGGACCAAAACAATGCGAATGCACAACATAAGCTACATCATAATCAATCATTTTCCTAGCGTCAATCATGAAATTAAAGGTTTTATTTCTTGCAATATTAACGCAAGGTACCCAAAT
>Ga0209534_10005831_pt1 | contig 10857 bp, 12 predicted proteins | sample COG_07_FD_184751 | JGI IMG/M metagenome (GOLD analysis project Ga0209534, IMG submission 184751) | Pelagic Microbial community sample from North Sea - COGITO 998_met_07 (SPAdes) (version 2) | ecosystem: Environmental > Aquatic > Marine > Neritic zone/Coastal water | place: Helgoland, sampling... | reverse complement strand
GGACCTTCAAGTAAGTTTTATAAAAACAAATCGTATACAGATAAAGTCTACAACAAGGCTATTGATGATATGATCAAAGATAAAGAACGATGATGTACTCTAAACCTATTACGCAAAGAGCTAAATGTAAATACGGTTCAATGCCCGCAACGCAAGAAGTAACTATTGATGCTGGTGGTAAAACACCTGGTGACTTTAAAGCTTCGCCAATGAAAATGAAAGGCGGCTGCGGCTGCGGTTGCGGTAAGTAATGTTTAAACTTAAGAACAAAGAGACGCTGTTTGGTATTAATAAAGACGCGTCAGAGCACGGAACACCAGTGTTTGAAAAACAGTTGGGTGACGGTATACAAGCCGAAGCTAACCGTGATGGAACTATTTTTGTTCAAAAAGGGTTGTCGCAAGACAAGGTTAATAAAGCTGTTGAACACGAGAAAGTACACCTTGACCAAATGGCGCAGGGCAAACTTAATTATACTGCAGACACAGTAACGTGGAAGAAGGATACTCGTTCGCCGGCTAGAGTATACACAAGACAAACAATGCCTGAAGGCGCTCGCGGATTGCCGTGGGAGGCGGAAGCATATCAAAAAGCTAAAAACTAACGGGGTTTACATCGGGCGTGTAGGAAAAGGAATCGCTGCCTTATTTTTATTGCCCGTCCCCTATTTTATTACACTATGGCATATGTACAAGAAGCTTCGCCCTTTAGGAAGCTAAAGAAAACAACAAAAGGAAAAGGTCGTCACTTCCTAAGCGCAAAAGAAGGTGCAGGGATGACAGAGGCTGGCCGTAAAGCTTACAAAAGAGAAACGGGTGGTAACCTAAAAGCGCCCCAACCCGGAGGCGGTAAGCGCCGCGATTCATACTGTGCCCGATCAAAGGGACAAATGGAGATGCACAACATCAACTGTTCAAAAACACCGGACAAACGCATCTGCGCAGCTCGTCGTAGATGGAAATGCTAATAAGAAATAAATATATATAATGGGACAATACAATCAACAGCCAGACTTTGCTACTATAGCTTCAGCTGTTACACCTAGTGACGTATTCTCTGCTGCTACAAAATTGAATGGGGCAGCTTTGTACGTTGGTGTAGGCGGCAACATATCTGTGATTATGAAGAACATTGACGGAACTGCTGGTAACGCAGTTGTTTTTAAAAACGCCGTTGAAGGCACGTTTCTTCCAGTGATCGTAGACTATGTACTAGCAACAGGAACTACAGCTACGGATCTTGTAGCGGTATACTAAAAAACACTTTATGGCATCTAATTTTTTCAATAAGGCTTCATTAGTAATGGTGCCAGATGCACCAATAGACGGCAAGCTACCTTCTGTAAAGCCAGAAGACCGTAGTGGAGACTTTACATTCTCTAGAGGCAGCAACTTAGCAGCTACTAGAGTAAATAAAGACGGTCTTATTGAGAAGGGTAGAGAGAATCTCTTGCTGCAATCAAATCAGTTTGATACTACTTGGGGTACGCTTGATTCGGAGGCTACAATTGGGCAAATCGGCTACGATGGTAGCAATAACGCTTGGTTAGTATCAAAAACCGATTTGAATGGAAGGGTGCAGCAAAACATTGTTACAAGCGGTGTACAGACATTTAGTGTATACGTAAAAGCTGGCACTAAAAATTGGGTGGCATTACGAGTTGATGGGAGTGGGGTAAATACATACTTTGATTTGCAAAATGGAGTAGTAGGCTTTACTTCAAACACTATTGAAGCGAATATTAAAAGCTTGGGTAATGACTGGTATAGGTGCTCTGTAACTTTATCAAGCGGTATTACGCGGGTTAGAATTTATGTTGCCGATGGCGATAATGACACTAGCGGCACAAGCGGCTCTATCTACATCCAAGATGCACAGCTTGAACTAGGTCTAGTAGCAACAGACTACATTGAGACCACCACTGCGACAGTACAAAAAGGCATATTAGAAAACCTGCCACGTCTTGACTATTCGGGTGGTGCTTCGTGTCCTTCTCTTTTACTTGAGCCTCAACGCTCAAACATATTAAGACAAAGCGAGTATTTAGGTGGAGAGTTTTCTTTAGATAATGTTTCTTTAGATTATAACTACGGAACAAGCCCCGAAGGAGTTACGAATAGTGCTTTACTTACTCAAACGGGTTCTTCTTCGTCAAATAGTATGTATGAATTTAACTTACCAACAACGGATGGTAGTTATGCATATTCTTTCTTTTTCAAAGCGGGTACATCTACAAGTGTTAGAATGTATGTTGGAACGGGTGTACCAGAGGATTTTAATCCTCAAACTATAACTGCGGGATATAGTGGTGGCACACTAAACATTCTCTTTGAAGATTACGGAAACGGATGGTGGAGAGCATCTGCAACACAAACTTTGTCGGGAGCTCCTTACAATAGGTTTAGTGTTTATCCCGATAGAGGTAATCAAGGTAGAAATGTAGAAATTTGGGGTACTCAAATAGAAGTCGGCTCTTACCATACCTCATATATTCCCACTTACGGTTCAAGTGTAACGAGGTCGCTTGATGTATCATCTCTTGGTGGTTTGCAAACAAGTTCAATTTTAAATGGAACAAAAGGAACTTTTCTCTTTGAAGGTATAAAAAACCAAGATTGGTATTTCACCAATTTTGTAATAACTGCCAACTCAAAAACAAACAAATCGTTACTAATAGATAATTCTGGCAGTGCGATTCGTTTAAGAGCGTGGGATACAAGTGGTCTTGATGCTACAATCACCACATTGGGAATAAGCAATGGAACATTTAAGTATTTAATTAGATGGGATAACGGAGATTTAAAGGTGTTCATCAATGGTGTAAGTGGAGGAACTGCAACAATAAGTCCTTATAGTTATACTACACTTGATTTAAGCGAAGGCACTTGGTCAAGAAGTTCACCAAAACAATTGTTATTCTTCCCAACGGCATTAACCGATGACGAATGTATTGCCCTAACTACGATTTGATATGAGTGATTTATACAACAAAGCAAGTTTAGTAATGACTCCACAGTTAGTGGATACGGGCAGGGTATACTCTATTAAGCCAGAGGACAGAAAGGGTGATTTTACTTTCACTCGTTCAAGTGCTGCTACGAGAGTTAATGCAAGTGGGAATATAGAGAAGGAGACTCAAAACCTGCTCTTGCAGAGTAATCAGTTTGATACTACTTGGACAACTCCAAGTTCAAATGTAACAAGTGGTCAATCAGGTTATGATGGCTCAAGCGATGCTTGGTCGCTCAATACGGGAGGTGTAGGTGGATATGTTATTCAAAGTCTTTCTTATTCGGGACTTCAAACTCTTTCCGTATATGCTAAAGCAGGTTCTTATAATTTTATTAGAGTTCAATTAATTAGTTCAGGCCCTGACAGGAGAATTGATGTGAACCTTATGGATGGCTCAACAGGAACCGCAGGAGGCGGAAACATAACGGCAAGTACAACATCAATCGGAGGAGGATGGTGGAGAATCCAACTTGTATCTAATGCCACATCAAGTGGTGCTCGTTTTTATGCTATTGTAGCAGATGGTGATCTAAGTGGTTCATCAGGAAACATCTACATCCAAGATGCCCAACTTGAGCAGGGACTTGTAGCAAGAGACTATATAGAAACGACTACTGCTGCCGTAGAAGGAGGTATTACAGACAATGTACCAAGATTAGATTATACGGATAGTTCGTGTCCTGCGCTCTTGTTAGAGCCGTTAAGAACAAATTTGCTTTACCATAGTGAATACTTTAGTAGTGGTCCTGGTGGTTGGCAACCCTATGGTGGGGCAGTGCTTACATATAATAATGCAATAAGTTTAGAAGGCATAACAAATGCAATGAAGATGACAAGTGGGGGTCTGTTTGCTACATTCCCTACTGCTGCAAATACTGATTATGTATTTAGTGTTTTTGCTAAAACTGATACGGCTACATCAATCGCATTAAATTATACAGACCAAAGTGGTCCATTTAGAGGTGGTGGAATTACTTATACATTTGCTACAAATTCTGTTGCAGTTACAAGTCAAAGTGAAAACAATAGTGTAAGTGCCGATAGAGAAGATTACGGCAATGGTTGGATTAGGGTAATGATAAAGTTCAAAACCAATGTTGCTAAAAGTTATAACTATCAACAAATATCCTTTGCAGGAGGCGATGGTTGGATTTATGGAGCGCAATACGAAGCAGGAAGTTACGCAACATCCTACATCCCTACCTATGGGAGTAGTGTGACTCGTGTGGATGAAACCAATTCTCTAACAGGTGTGAGTGATTTGATTGGTCAAACAGAGGGTGTTATTTATTGGGAAGGTTCAATTCCTACTGCTGACCAAAACACTAATGTTTGTCAATTTAATAATAGCACTACTTCCTCTGTTGTTTTAGAGAAAAGAAGCAATGGTAAAATACGAGCAAGAATTTGGAACTCGGGAAGTCCTGTGGTAAGCATTCAATCAAATTCTTATGGAGATGAAAATTTAAAAATTGCCTTTGCTTATAAAAGTGGGGATGTGGCTTTGTACATTAATGGGGCACAAATACTTGAAACGAACACAACTGAATTTACATTCGCTCAATTGTTAAGTGGGTTTCAGTTAGGTGTTGGAGTTTTGTTCTTTGCTTATCCGAATACATCAAAACCAAAACAATCAATGCTTTTCAAGACACGACTATCAAACGAAGAATTAGCAGCACTCACAACGATTTAAACAAATAACGATTATGAAAAAAGTCTTCAGAAAATACTCATTCGGCTCTAAAGGAGCAGCCACTACAAAGATTAACGCTTTAGGATTAGACGAGGATTCTAACCCAACACATAGCCACGCTATCGTACATCTTGGACACTTGGTAGAAACCGAAGGTACATACGATGAGGAAGGAAACGAACTCACCGCACCTGTACTATCTTCCACCTACCACGTAGATGTATTGTGGGATGGTGAGCCAGACCCTGCTTGGGACAGCGCTATGGTATGGTGTCCCCCCGTGGGGCTGCATACATTCGGTTCATCTTCTGCTATCAGAGAATGGACAGAAGCTTGCAAGGCATTGCACCCAGAATACTTTCCAGAACCAACTGAAGAAGACTTAGTATAATGTTAGGATTAGGGTTAAAAATACCTAGGCTAAGGGTAACTGGCGTTATCGCTTGGCTTAAGGCTTTTATAGATCGTGTAAAAGGCGACGGCGGTACTGTTGAAGGTAAAAAATGTGTACAGGCAGATGGCACATTCCTTATCGAAAACAAACGTGCAAACATCATTGTAGATTACATGGGTGACTATGCAATCAGTCAAGGTGGTGAAGGCTTAGAAGCTAGAGCATGTTCCGCGCAAGCTGTAAACGATTTATTATACGACCCTAAGCCACAAGCTAAGTTTATGTTCCTAGCGCAAGATGAAGGTCTTGCTTTAGAGAACTACTACTGCCTCAGTAATGACGTAGATGCCCTTGAGGGTGATTTAGCTGTCTTTGGTGAGGTAACACATACTTATGGATCAGATAGTTCAGCAGGAGCTATTGCATTGTCTGTAGAGAACGGTACGGCACCGTATACGTATAGATGGAGCAATGGAGCAACTGTTGAAGACATCACTGGTTTAACCAAGGGTGTATACAATATACAGGTAACAGACTCTCTGGGCGCTATTGCAAACAACAGCTTTGAGGTACGAGGTGATGCAGGTGCTTCTATTGTGACTGCAGGCTTGCGTATGAACAATGTGTTTGAGCCTAGCGCACTTACATTCCCTGCAAATGGTAGCGCATCGTTTAACGGTACTTCTGATTATATCCAACTAAACACCCCGTTCAGTTATACGAACCACACCATTGCGGCGTGGGTTTATATTGAAGAAGATGCGACGAATAAATATGTTTTTCAGTCAATGAATAGCGGCACGTCGGGAATTCGTATTATGGTAAAAAGCGATGAAAAAATTCGTTATGGATTGAATTCATTTACCAGCGATTCAACAAATTCTTATAGCAACGAATGGGTTTTTGTAACGGCAACATATAATGGAACAACCGCAAAACTTTACATTGACGGAAGCCAAGACCAAAGCACCAATACAAGTCAAACAATCAGCACAACAACCGACGCAAGAATTGCAGCGAATTCTTATTCTTTAGGCGAATACTTCAACGGCAACCTCGCCAACGTAGCAATTTGGAACAGAGCACTCCACCCAGATGAGATTAACGCAATTATGTGGAAATCGTATAACGACCTTAACGCCGTAGACAAGAACGGTCTACAGGCGTGGTACGCACTAGATAACATTACAGGTACAACGGTTCCAGATAGTACTGGTAACCATAACGGAACAGCTAATTAATTATGGCAGCAAGTACAGATAAAACAAATAAGCCTTTAATCCCTAGAGGGGTTGACGATAGACCTGTAGATAAGTACAATAGAGCTGAGCTGTATTCGGGTAAGGCGTTAGACTTTGATGGGGTTAATGATGTGGTAAACATCGGAGCAGAAGGCGGCACTTATAACGATTTCACGTTAGTTTGTAATCTTAAAACCTCATATGCTTCAGACTTCCAATCAATTTTCAGCACGGGTAGTGTACAAGATTTTTATATAAACCCAACTGGGCAAGTTAGAGTATTTATTGGGGCATCTTACGACACAACAAATTTTCCGAGAGTCAATAGCGGCGAATGGGTAAATTTTGTTTTTACGCGTTCGGGTTCTACTGGTTCTTTTTATTATAACGGCGTTTTAGTGGAAACACTAACAATATCAACTACCGCCCTAAACAATACGGATGTAAGAATTGGAACCAACCAATACGGCTCTTATCCTTTTAACGGCGAGATGGCTGGCGTCAAGTTATTCAACACCGCATTAACCGACGCACAAGTGACCGACCTATACAACAACCCCGAGAAGGTCGTACCTACTGGAGTGGATAACACCGCTTTAAAGTTATGGATACCAATGCAAGAAGGCGCGGGAACGACGGCGTACGATGGGAGCGGAAACGGAAACCACGGAACCATTAGCGGCGCAACGTACGTGCACGGAATCGGCGCACCCGTAAGCCAAACGGCGGTTATTGATTGGAATAAGAACAAAAATTCTATAACCCATAGCACCGACTTTAGCGCGGCGGCTGGGTGGCTTTCTTTAACAAGCGGCGGAGGCACGGCGGCAGTAACAAACGGGTATGCTGAATCACCATACGGCGGGCAAACGGCGGCAAGGTTACAAGCAACTAAAGGCACTGGTTATGGCGTTATAAGTTTCACTCCAGCGGTAAGCACATCGGGAACGTATGTGAGTTCAGTTTGGGCAAAATCAAACACGGGTAGCACTCAAAGTGTATCTATGTATTCGCGAAATTCTACAACGGGAAAACAAGATATAACAACGGAATGGACGCGGTTTGAATTTACTGGAAGTGGTTCGTCCAATTATTTCAACATTGGTAGTTTAGGTACGGCTGACGCAAGTATTGATGTTTTGCTTTGGGGCGCACAAATGGTTTTAGACGCTACCGAAGTAGGGGCTTACGTTCCTACTTACGACAGCGCCCAAACCTCACCCGTATTACTCCCGCAAGGCTTAACAACGGGCCGCGATATCACGGGCGTGAATCTATTTGAAAACGTGCGGAAACAAGGTGCGCTCAATCTTGACGGCAATAGCTGGGCAGAGGTGCACGATAATGAGAGTTTGGATGTAACGACTGGCGTAAGTTTGGAATGTTGGTTTTATAAAGATGAACAAACTACACAAAGCGGTCTATTAGCAAAATGGGGTTCAACCACGGGCATAGATAGATGTTATATGTTAATGATTGGTGCGGATAGTAAAATAAGATTTTACACAAATTCTGACGCTGGAATTGATACAAGCGTATTGGCTGATGGATGGAATCATATTGTTGGTACATACGACAAAACTACACCAATTAGAAAGTTATATATAAACGCCGTTGAAAAAGATAGCGATGCCTTTTCTGCTGATTTAGTAGTGAGCGAAAAGCCCGTTGAAATTGGTAGGTATAATTATAGTACACAATATCAATTGCCAAACGCCATCGCCCAACCGCGCATCTATAACCGTGCATTGACCGCTTCTGAGGTCCTTAATAACTACAACACTACAAAAGACTTATACATATAACAATGAAAGGAAACATTTACATCTCAGTACCCGCAGCGGATAAAGCACAACAGCTTCCTGCTAGCCTAGACAGATACGATTGGGAAGAGTTCACCTACAATGAAGAAGGTGAGGTAACCTCTATGACTACCATCCACCCTACGTGGGAGCAGTACGGTGAGAAGTACAAGCACCTCTTTGGTGCTCCTGTAACTGTTACTGTTAGTGAAGTAGATTACATTGTCTACGAGATGGAAGCATCGTGGTTACAATCAGAGGTTAGTGCATTGATCGCTTTAGGGAACGGTTTAACTACCCCAAGCTACACGCTGATGACCAACCCGGAAGCTAGAGAGTTTATTCAAGCAAACACTACTGAACAGCTATGAGTCTAGTAAGTTTATATGATGCGGCAAGCCTTTGGATGACACCGTCTGGTGCTGAAGATGGTAAGCTGTTTAGCGAGCTTCCTACGGATGGGAGCGGGGACTTCACCTTTTCAAGAGGTTCAAACCTTGCGGCTACTCGTGTAGGCCCCACGGGATTGATTGAGAAAGGGCGGGAGAATCTTTTGTTGCAGAGTAACAACTTTAATACGACTTGGATAACATCAAGCGTAAGTGTAACGAGTGGACAAAGCGGATATGATGGAACTAACGACGCGTGGCTTTTAACAAAGACTGCCGCAAGTGGTAGACTATATCAAAATCTTTCTGCAAGTGGTGTTTTAACTTTTAGCGTTTATATGAAAGCAAACGCCTCTACTTGGGGATTGATTCAAGTAGATGGCAGCCCTAACGATGCTTATGTGTATGTAGATTTGCAAAACGGAACAACTGGCGCTACCTCATCGGTAAACATCGTTGAAGGTATTGAAGATGTTGGCAATGGTTGGTATCGTGTTTCAATAAGCATTAATGATACTGCAACTCGTGTAAGGGTTTACCCTGCTGAAACTAATAGTGCGTCAGCAACAAGTGGTTCTATCTACATCCAAGACGCCCAATTGGAACTGGGCTTGGCCGCTACGGATTACATTGAATCGGGAGCGACAACAGGAAAGGCGGGATTGTTAGAGGACGAACCCCGTTTAGATTATTCTGGGGGTGCGACTTGCCCGAGTCTTTTGCTTGAACCGAGTAGGACGCAACTGATAAGGCAGTCGGAATACTTTAATGATGCAACTTGGACAAAAGTCGGTTCAAGTGTAACTCCAAATGCCACAACATCGCCTGACGGAACTATAAATGCAGGTAAATTAGTTGAGGATACGAGTACAGGAGGGCATCAAATACAATCAATAACTTCAGCATCTAACTCTACAATTTACACTACATCTGTATTCGTAAAATACGCAGGTAGGGAATGGATAAGATTTACAGACGCACAATCTTCTAATAGAATACATTTTAATACACTAACAGGTGTGTTTGGTACAATTTCAGGAACTGTAATTGATTATAATAAAACTGCTTTAGAAAATGGATGGTATAAATTAAGTTTTACTACAACATCAGTCGCCGCAGCATATACACCAAGAATCGCATTATCAGAAGCAGATAATGATGTTGTTTATACAGGAGACGGCACAAGCGGTATTTACATATGGGGAGCACAATTAGAAGCGGGCTCCTACCCAACAAGCTACATCCCGAACCATTCGGGCGGGAGCGTTACGAGGGGGGCGGATTTGGCTACTGGAGCGGGAACATCATCAACATTCAATGATTCGGAGGGTGTTTTGTTTATAGACTTAAAAACAACTAAAAATGCCTCACCCGCTCAAATCACCTTGAATGATGGCACTTATAGCAATAGGATAATATTTGAAGTTCGCCCCGATGCCGCATTTATTAAAGCATTTGTAAATTCGGAGGGTTCAAATGCGTACGAAACGAGCGTTTCTTCCGCACCAAACACAAACTACAAAGTGGCTATAAAATATAGCGCGAACGATATCGCATTTTTTGTAAACGGAGTAAAAGAGGCATTTACTACAACCACAACGGCAATGCCTACGGGATTGGCTGATTTGAGTTATACGGGAAAAGAAAACGATGGCGCTTTGAGGTTTACTGGCAATGTAAAGCAAACGCTCGTATTTAATGAAGCCCTATCCGATGCAGAGTGTATCAAACTCACAACGCTTTAACCAGCTTACATTATTGGTAATTAGCGTGATAATAAACAAATAACAATCTAATCAAATAAAATGAAGAAAATTAGCAAGAAAGAGCTAAAAGAGCTTAACGATTATGTTAAAGCGATTAATGAAGCTCAAACAACAATTGGGGCATTGGAAATGCAAAAGCAAAAAGCTGTACGTGAAGCAGAAATGCTTATTGATGGACTTAAGGCCGTGCGCAAAGCTTTAGAAGAAAAACACGGTGACATTACTGTTAACCTAACTACTGGAGAGATTACCGATGCAGATAATTCGGAAGATTAGCGTAGGTAAGGACTATAAAAATGATGCCATGCACTATTCTGTTGGACAGGAAGTGTATGGCGGCCATACTATAGTCAACATTATAGAGGAGGAAGACAAGTACTCTATCTATATTCAAAAGGGTGACAATGTAATGCCGTGGAAAGACTTTAACAAGAACATGGCAGTATCTGTAGAATACGATCTTAATTGGTGATGCAAAGCATATTTAACTTTATCGTGCGGCCAAAGCACGGTAGGTCAACATCAGAAAAAGACCTCGGCGGTAAAAAATTACTGTT
>Ga0209534_10005829_pt1 | contig 10858 bp, 6 predicted proteins | sample COG_07_FD_184751 | JGI IMG/M metagenome (GOLD analysis project Ga0209534, IMG submission 184751) | Pelagic Microbial community sample from North Sea - COGITO 998_met_07 (SPAdes) (version 2) | ecosystem: Environmental > Aquatic > Marine > Neritic zone/Coastal water | place: Helgoland, sampling... | reverse complement strand
CAATAATTCTAAAGACCACCAATAAAGAAATAGACTCTGAAAAAACAGAAGGTAAACCAGAACCATACGCTGACAAAGAAAACAATATAGCTGAAAGTATTAAAGAGTGTTTTCTACCAAATTTTATACTTAAAGGCCCTGAAGCTATAGCTCCAACTAAACAGCCCAACAAAGCACTTCCAACTACCCAACCTTTCATTGATGAGTCCAAATCAAAATGTTTACTTAAGTAAAATTGAGCGCCATTAATTACACCTGTATCGTACCCGAATAGCAGTCCACCTATAGCAGATACTGCTGTTATTAATAATAAAAACGTTTTTTTATTCATGATTTTAATTTTGATATATTTTGTTTACTGATCGTCGATTTACCTCTACTTAATATTTAAGTGTTTTATTAAAACATGAAGGGTCTGATATTACAAAAATAATTGAAATCAAATTTGTTATAAGGGGGTAATGGTTATTGGTTTGGGGGTAATAGGTGAATTTAATATGGAGTTTACGACGCAACGGTTTTGAAATTGGACAAATAACTACTTGGTGTACAATCAAAGTGTTTTTTAAAGCAGGTTCTAAAATATTTTGGATCAGAAAACCCTACCAGATAAATTATTTCGGTTATAGAATATTTTCCAGATTCAATAAGTTTAGCAGCTTTATTAAGGCGAATTGTTCTTATAAATTCAGAGGTGGATTGTCCTGTTATTGATTTTAGTTTTAAAAACAATGCCGATCTACTCATCCCTATTTCTAAAGCGAACTTTTCTACAGAAAATTCTGTATTATCAAGATTATTTTTTATGATGTTAATTGATTTTTCTATAAATTTTTGATCCAATTTATTAGATAATTCCTTCCAAGACTTGGAATTCGAGTTCGTTCTAAACTTTTGAATCCATTGCTGCTTGGTACGTAAAATATTATCTAATCGTAATTTTAAAACTTCAATATTAAAGGGTTTCAAGATAAACGCATCAGCTCCAGTTTCTAACCCCTCTTTTTCGTTTTCTAATCCCGCTTTTGCAGTTAAAATAAGTATTGGAATGTGACTTGTGTTAATATCAGTTTTTAATTTTCTACACATTTCAATCCCATTCATTTCGGGCATCATTAAATCGCTTATAATCATGCTGGGTATGTTTTTAATTGCCAGCTCTAAACCTTCTTTGCCATTATTTGCGGTTAATATCCTGTAATCATAACTAAAAAATGTGACCAAATAGTCTTGTAATTCTCTGTTATCCTCGACAATTAAAAGCAGCGGTGTTTCCTTAGTGTGTTCTTTGGCACTCTTAATAGATTTTTTTGGAAGCAATTGATTTTCCTTAATAACATCAACTCCAATTTTAGTGTATTTGAAATCATATTTTTGAGGTTGTAATTCTATAATCGAATTATCAGAATATGCTGTTTTAGATATGGGTATGGTAACTGTGCAGGTAGTTCCTTTATGAAACTCGCTTTCAATATTAATTTCTCCTTTATGTACTTCTACTAAATGCTTTATATAGGCCAATCCTAAACCTGAACCTACATTAATAGCATTATTTTCTTTTCTGGTTTGATAGAACCTATCAAATATGCTCACTAATTCGTCTTTAGGTATTCCTATTCCAAAATCAATTACTTTAATAATGGCATAGTCTTCATTGTTTACAGTTTCTTTTTCAAGACTTACTGTAATACCCTTTCCGTTAGGAGTAAATTTAAAGGCGTTTGACAATAAATTATATAATATTTTTTCAATTTTATCATTATCAAACCAAGCATCAAGTTCATTTTTTGGTGATAAAAATAAAAACTTAATATTTTTTTCTAGTGCAATATCTTCAAATGCTGCAAACACTTCCCCTACAAAAGATACAAGTTCATCATTTTGAACTATTAAATTTAAATTTCCAGATTCTGCTTTTCTAAAATCTAAAAGTTGATTAATTAGTTTAAGTAGTCTATTGGAGTTTTTATACATTATTGAATTTAACTTCGAGACATCTTTGGTATTGACCTGCCCATTCATGATCTGACTTAAGGGACCAACAATTAAAGTTAAAGGGGTTCTTAATTCGTGAGATATATTAGTAAAAAACTGAAGCTTCATCTGATTCATTTCTTCAGAATTTTCATGGATAGCACTTTCTATATCCAGTTTACTCTTTAAACGTATCTGATTTAAACGAATTTTAACAAAACTGTATATAATAGCAAAGGTTAACAATGAAAAAAGCAAAATAGCGAGGGTTGTCAAATACCAAGGTTTGTTTATTACAACCGAAATATCTTTTGGTTCATCTGTCCAAACACCAACACTGTTAGAACCATACACTTTAAATATGTAATTTCCTGGTGGTACATTGGTATAAGATGCAAACCGTCGTTCATTTCCTTTAGAGTATTGCCATTTTTCATCAAACCCTTCTAAGATGTACTTATATTGATTTTTTTCAGGATTGGAAAAATGCAAGCTTGAAAAAACAAATTCCATAGAATTAAGATTATATGGCAATACAATCTTTTTGGTTTCATTAATACTGTTTTTTAAAATTATCGTTCCGTTTCTTTTCTCTAATGGTTGGATAATTTCATTAAAAAGTTTGAAATCTGAAATAATTAGTTGCGGTTTTATTTCATTTACAGAAAGTTTGTCAGGTTGAAAAAATGTAATCCCATTTACACCGCCACAAAGCATCATCCCAGAAGTGGTGAACAACATGGCATTATCCTTAAACTCGCTTACATTAATGCCATCTTGGTTTTCGAAATAGGTAACCTCTCCGGTTGTAGGATTCAGTTTAGAAATCTCCCTAACGTGCAACATCCATATATTGCCTTGTTTGTCTTCCTTTATTTGATACACAACATCACTTGGAAGGCCTTCCTTTGTAGTATAGTGTTTAAAATTTAATGTATTATTTGAAATTTCAATTTGATTCAATCCTCCTCCAAATGTACCAACATATAAATGACCGTCACTGGCTTGAAAAACATCCAAAACATAATTATTACTTAAACTGTTTTTATTCTCAGAATCATTTAGATAACTCGTAAAAGCAATAGTGCCGGCAGCATCTTCTTTTAGTTTATTTAAACCTCTAATGGTTCCTACCCAAATATCTCCACTAGAGTCTTCAAGTATATCACGAACAAAATTGTTTGATAAGCTATTTGTATTGTTTAATTCATTTTGATAATTAACAGAGGTGTAGGTTTCATTTTGTTTATCAAAAGTGATTTTCGCGATGCCTTTCTTCCAAAATCCAACCCAAATATTTCCCATTCTATCTTCTTCGATAGCAAAGACTGGATTTTTAATAAGGTTGCCCTTTTTGTCTCTTATATCATTGAATTTCTTAATATCAAATATTTCTGAATTATTTTTAAAGCTTATTTTGCTTAAGCCTGTTTTAGCGCCTACCCAGATGTTGTCTTCGCTATCATTCATCAATCTTTTAATCTCAAAAAAATCTTCAGCATCAAATTGTTTATTTGTTTTTGCAAGATAATTATAGTCCCAAACTTTATTTGACTTACTGGATAAACTCCGTTCAATTTCTTTACGCTTAAGTATTGCTAAACCGCCTCTTCCTTGAGTACCTAGCCAAATGTCTCCTTTAGAATCTTCGCACATTGTAAGAATGGGATACTCATGAAAAACGGGAGATTGCTGTTCAGAATTATTTAAAAATTCGTTAGAATTCAAAAATGTATTATTTTCTAAATCCATTTTGTACAACCCATGGTTTAAGGTTCCTAACCATAGAATATTGGTGTTATCAATCATTAATTGTTGCGCTTGTTGAATGGCAATCTCTTTTCTATGACTGGAGTTCAAATTGAGTTTCTCACCGGACTGCGTATCATAATTTAATAATATCCCATTACCAGCAACCCAAATATGCTGTTCTTTATCAACAGCAATAGCTAATTTTTTGAAATTTTTATCGGAAAATCCTGAACCATTATCCGAAAGGTTTATTAACTCTCTATCAATAACCTGAAGCTGATTATTTAGCTGAATTTTTAGGAGTTGCAGTCTATTACTTATCACCCAAATTGTGTTCTTTGGGTATTCAATAAAGTTTACAGGATAACTCGAGTCAAATTCAAACGCTTTAATGTCTGTGCTTTGAATTTTAATATCTGGCACATTTGTGATTTCATTTATCTCTGCTAAATGTAATTTTATGTTATTTTCAGGAGTAAAAAACCAATGTTTCCCATTTAGTGCCGGAATAATATTTTTAATACTCAAACTAAAGTTGTCTACACGATTCTTTACGTCTTCAAATATTATGCTACCATCAACAGCTACTTTAAAAAATTTAATGCCTTTAGACGTTTTGATAAAAAGAACTCCAGAATATGATTGATAAATATGATCTATTTCACTTGCGTAATCAAGTGCATTTGGGTCGTCAAAATACACCTCTATCTTACCTGTTCTTGGGTCAATTCTATTTAATCCCGCATTTGTAGTTCCTGCCCATATATACCCATCTTTATCCTCAAAAAGACTGATAATAATATTACTACTGAGACTATTAACATCATTTAAAAATTTATAATGAACCATAGAATAGCCATCGTATTTATTAATACCATTGTAAGTACCTACCCAAATAAAACCATTACTATCTTGAATAATGCTTCTCACAGTATTTTGTGAAAGCCCTTCAGTGCCCGATATTTTGTTTAATTGTAATTGAGCGTGCAGTGAAATACAGCTAAATAAGCTGACTATAAAAATAATTTGTTTAAATAAATTAGACATGATGCGCGCTCAATTTGTGTACGACTGTAACTTAATCAAAGATAAGGAAATACCATTGGTTTTATTATTTCTTCAAAAAAATACCGCTAAACATTATCTTGATACAACAATTTTTTTATGCCTTAAAACTTTATGATCACTTGTTATAACTTGAATTAAATAGATGCCATTTTCCAAATTATTAGTATTTAATTTTATACTATTCATATGCTTAGAGTTATGTTCAGTAATAACTCTTCCACTAACATCAATTATGCTGATGCGTTTTATCTTTTTGTTTAGAGATACTAACTTTATGGTCACAAAATCCTGACTTGGATTAGGAAATAATACAACTTCATTATCTAAATCAATAATCTCCGAAGATAATGTGTTATTAATAGAAAATTCTAAATCATCAAAGTAATAAATACCAACCTCATCACCCAACATTGCCTGTACTTGAACGGATGTAGTATTTGCAGGTACAACATATTCAAATTCAAACGGGGATGTAAAATAATCTGTTGGTATATTCATTACAGATGATGGAGATAAAACAGTAGAGCCACTCACAATCGCCTTTACTCTAAACTTGAAGGTTTGACCTACAGAAGATGCTTTTACAAAAGCTTTAACTGTTAGAGTTTTTCCTGTCAAATCATTTGTATATTCTTGATTTTTTAAAATTACACTGTTATAATTAGCTGCTGCAGTTACATCAATTTTCCCACTTATATTGCCTGATTTTGAATCTGTGGTTCCATCAGAGAATGTCGCAGCCGCTGATGATGATCCTGCTACAAAAAGGTCCCAATTACTATTAAAACCACATTCAAAATTTGGATTCATAATAAGTTGGATAGAATTATCACAGTTTGTACTTGTATCTAGTAAAGCATTCTTTACATCTTCAACCCAAATAGAGTTATCTATAATAGTACTAATAGTCGTGTCTTTAGGGTCATAACTTGTCACTGAAAAGTTATTAATATTATAATTTAAAGAAGACGAACTGTCTGTTCTCTTATGGATTGTTTTATTAGACTTTGGTCCAGAATCCCACGCTGCAAATGAAAACCCTCTATTGATAGCTTGTTCTGCAACAAATCTATGATACTCCACTCTTGAGGCGTGATCTGGTCCTCCATCAGCAAAACCCGTAGTATTAGCTGAAATAGTATTCAAATCTCCTGTACTATAATTATATCCACCGCTATTATCTGCACCAAACTCACCTAAAAAAACGGGAATATCGTTTAGTGAAGCCCATGCAGAAACCTCATCAAATCTTGTTGTTAATAAATTATTTTGTTGAGATGTTCCCCAAGATTCATTATCCCTAGAATCTGCACTAGAGCTTGTAAAATTAAACGGTTGGTAATAATGAAAGGTTGCTATTAAATAACTATCACTAGAAATAATTGAAGGTTCAATTTGCAAAGGGGCTTCGTGTGAAGCACTTGTTCCTCCTGTGACAATCACATTTCGAGTCCCATTACTTACACCAGAGGCTCTTATAATAGCTAGGATATCAGTATTGAGTGTATCCATATCTGTCTTGCTCATATGAAAATAGGGCTCGTTAATAACTTCAAATAATAAATTCTCGGAATGGTTTTTAAACCGATTCGCTACCTGAGTCCAGATAGCTCTAAATTTTTCATTATCGGCAGCTCTTTTTGCTGAAGTTGGGTGTGTATATTCTGATTCTCCAGAATCAAATGTATAGATAAACTCAGATTTTAAAGTTGATCCGTGAAGATCAATGATGGTTACCAGCCCTTGATTTAACGACCAATCTATGACCTGTTGAATTCTATCAAGGTATACTGAGCTAACAACATAATCTGCTGATGTTCCAGTATAATTTCCTACAGTTCCAGCAGTGCTAGAATACCCAGAAGTGTCACCTGTAGTTCGAGATCCAAAAAAGTCAATTGGAATTCTAACGTTGGTAAAACCAGCGGCAGCAATATCAATAAAATATTGTTCCTCAACAGCGGCAGCCCAGTTTCCTTCTACAGGGGCACTAAAAACGTTTCCAAGGTTGATCCCTCTTCCCATTTGAGAGACCATATCATACGACGATGTTTGAGCAAATAAGACAAAAGGTATCAGATAAACTACTAACAGTAATATTACTTTATTTTTCAACATAAGATCATTTTTCAAATAAAGCCAATGCAAATGCATTGGCTTTATTTAATACTTACTGAATTTATAATTTTATTTCTTTTTTTGGTTCTGTTCTTTTAACAGTGCATTAACCGTTTTAATTTCTTCTTTAGAAAATATGGCTGATAATTTATCATTGGTATCTTTAAATGATTGCCTGTAAATTATTTTTTTTTCTTCATTTGATAAATCGTTGCCTTTTATTTGATTTGAAGTTTCCTCGTATTTACCTAACAAAATAGCATACAGTACAGTTTGTTGACTTTCATTTAAATCCATGGTATCGGCAATATGTTGAGCATTTGTAGTTGCCTTTTTTTCCTGGTAGGACTGTTTTTGTGCATTAGTTGTAGACAAAAAACCACATAAAACAATCAGAAAAGTTAATTTTTTCATTTTTATTAGTATTAAATGTTTAAAACCGTTAATTGGTTTTTATGAATTTTTTCGTTGAAACAGAATCATTTTCATCAACAATTTTTAAAATATATGCTCCTGGTTTTAACTTATTTACATTCAAACTATTTGTGTTTTCTCTAACCATTACTTTTTGGCCTAACAAATTAAACACAACTAGTTTATTAATTCTCGAACTTGACTTTATTGATAACATTTCTGAAACCGGATTCGGGAATAAACTAATACTGTTCTCATTACCATAGATGTTATCATCTAGTCCAAGAGATGCATCATAGTAAAATTCAATATAATTTATTGTAAAAGTCCCACTTGTTGAACCGGCATTAGTATTGTCATTTCGTATATACAATTCTAATTGTGAAAGATTACCTGTCCATGAATTATGCAATAAAGAAGCATCAATTTCACCAACGCCGCTCGTTGCATCTCCAGAAATTGCCATGTCATCATAGTTTATAAATTCATTACCACCCTCTTTGGGATGTGAAAGACGCATTCTTGTATTATTAGTGCCATTTGTGTAGCCTATTTTTAGAGCATTTATATTCCAAGTAACTGGTGCAAATGAACACGCATCATATTTTAGTTTAGTTGAAGTACCTGTTATTTCCCATGTCAAAACATCATTATCAACTGTGACTGTTGCATGCTGAAATCCAGTCCATTGTCCTAACTCTGCACTTGTATCAAAGTTAGTGTCTGGAGCGGTAGAATTTGCTAAAAACAATGCTTTTACACTAACATCCGCAGTAGCTACAGTATATGTATAAGGATTGGTTGTTATCCCTGATGCAGCACCACCAATTTCCCATTGGTCAAATGTGAATTCATCACAAGATGCTACAGCTGTAAATTCAACTGATTCGCCTGTTGGATAACAAGCTAAAGGAGTTGATATCGTATTAGCTCCTCCTCCATCAGTTTCAGCAGTAATTTGAAACCCTACACATCCTTCTTTCACAAAAGTAACATCATCAAAGTAAAACGTGCCAACAGAAGTTGCCTGAAGTCTTATATTCATTGCTACATTAGCACTTACTCCTTCAAAAGTATGGGTGTAATTTTCCCATACATTATCCGCTTGGATTGTGTAAGCAACGCCTCCAGATTGAGAGCCTTGATAAATTATTCCTTTCACTATGTCGCCAGCAACTCCTTTAACTTTAAAAGACAAAATATAGTTTCCCGCTCCTTCACTAGGGGCTGCGTTGGGACTAGATTGAGCTCTTTTATTTGCAGCTGAAGTAACAAGCTTTAGAGATCCATCAGAATTCCAAGAAATGTCCCCTCCGGTAAATCCGACCCATCCTTGAATATCAGCATCAAAGGTTCCGTTTGTAATTTGTGTAAATCCTAAAAAAGGCAATGTCATTAAAAACAAAGCAAGTGTAATTTTCTTCATAATAGTTAGTATTTTTAATTGGTTAACTCTACAATATTAGTTCTATAACTAAAAAAGCTAGGGGTGAAATGATTAATTGAAGGGGTAATATGGCTTATTTCATTAATTAACTAAGAAAAGTGATTGCAAGCCTTTTAGATTCTTTTTTAAAGTGAGTTCTACGTCTTCACTCTTCACGTGACCTAAAATACCAAATGGTCCTTTATAACCTAACTTGAGTAAACAATTAATCATTTCCTCTTCAAGGTTTCTAACTCCAGTAGTAATGATTTTAGCCCCCCTTTTTTTCATGGCATTTAATTTGACATAAAAAAGATAAAATTTGGTTGATTGTAATTTGGTAATTATCTAATTCTCTTTTTTGGTTAAAATCTGTTGTACAGATTCTTCATCCTTAATATCATCTACAATTCTACCAAAATCAGTATCGGTTATTTTTCTAAAGTCTACTAAGCTCTTATTATCTTCAAATTTGATCATTAAGTTTTTCAATTTCTCCTTTAACTCAGCGGTCACCTCAGCATAATTTGGGTCCTTGTAAATATTATTCACTTGACCTGGATCTTTTTCTAAATCATATAATTCCCAAACATCAATGTTGTAATAAAAATGAGCTAACGTAAATTTTTGGGTTCTTATACCATAATGTGGCTGTACATGATGCCAAAACGGAAACTCATAATAATGATAATACATCGCATCCTGCCAATCTTTTGGAGTGTTACCTTCTAGAACAGGAACAAAACTAGTGCCTTGCATTTTTTGAGTCGTCGAAATGCCAGCTAATTCTAATAAGGTTGGCGCAAAATCTATGTTTGTAATAATGTCTTCGTTCACACTTCCTGCCTTTATTTTTTCTGGGTATTTCACCATAAAAGGCATTCTTAAAGATTCTTCGTAAATAAAACGTTTATCAAAAAAACCATGATCGCCTAAATAGAAACCTTGATCTGAAGTTAATATAATAATGGTGTTTTCTTCAAGATTATTTTCTTTTAGATAGTCTAAAACACGCCCAACATTATCGTCAACCGATTTAACACAGGCGAGATAATCTTTAATATAGTTTTGATACCTCCATTTTCTTCCTTCTTCATTACTCATACCTTCTGGCTGAACGATCTCCCCTGGCTTAGCACCATAAAAATCCCATTTGATACTTTCTCTTCCTTTTTTTAGATCCCTTGGACGCTCTAATTTCATATCTCTACGACTAAAATACTCCATCGTCATTTCCGTATCTCCAGCAGTCAATTCACGCCCTACATAAGTATCATTAAATGTTGCTGGATAAGGCATTTCTATCTCATCCCATAATGTTTCATACTTTGTATCTGGTTCCCATGGTCTATGTGGCGCTTTGTATTGTAGGATCATTAAAAATGGTTCCTTAGAAGTTTTTGTAGAATCGAGCCAATTCAACGCAAAATCTGTGCTTAAATTAGTGGCATAACCTTTTTCTTTTACATCGGTTCCATTAGCATTAAAAACAGGATTCCAATAATGGCCTTGTTGACCTGCAGAATTATGGTATTTAAAACTATCAAATCCAACAGGTTCTGTACCTAAGTGCCATTTACCAAATAAGCCAGTTTTGTAGCCTTGTTTTTGAAATTCCTGTGGAAACGTCCACTGCTCTGAGTTAAATTTCCCTCCACTTTCATTTTTATAGTACCCATTTAAGTTGCTATAATTCCCTGTTAATATAGCCGCTCTACTTGGTCCACAAATAGCATTAGTGACCAAAACATCTTGAAATAGCATCCCTTCTTTTGCTACTTTATCAATATTGGGGGTTGGTGCAATATCTTTATAAATCCCACCATAAGCGCTTATCGCCTGGGTAGTTAAATCATCTGCCATGATGTAGATGATATTTGGTTTCACTGTTGGTGCTACTTTTGCTGAAATAGTTGTAGTAGACTTTACAGTATTACAGGAATTTAAAAACCCAAAAAGAAGCGTTAACACACAAAAGCTTTTAATAAAATTATTTTTCATTTTGTTATTTTTAATCTGTTATTTAAAATTGTACTTAAACTATCTACAGTTCCTGCGAAGGATGCTTCAATTGCTAAATTTCTGTTTTCGTCTGGATCAGTAGTA
>Ga0209534_10005822_pt1 | contig 10861 bp, 10 predicted proteins | sample COG_07_FD_184751 | JGI IMG/M metagenome (GOLD analysis project Ga0209534, IMG submission 184751) | Pelagic Microbial community sample from North Sea - COGITO 998_met_07 (SPAdes) (version 2) | ecosystem: Environmental > Aquatic > Marine > Neritic zone/Coastal water | place: Helgoland, sampling... | reverse complement strand
TTTTATTAGCAAGTGCTTGAAATTGATTCCTAAAAGTTAAGCCGAGATTCACTCCATTTACAATGATATTTACTATTGACCAAGAATCATTTTTATTTCTTCTTAATTTGTATGATATGGGATACTTACTACTACCAGTATTAAGCATCTGTTGAACCTCAATATTTTTTATATCTTGCAACATTACAGATGAGTTAGGAAAAATTGTAACAATCTCTTGATTCTCCCACTGCGCAAGAGTCTCAGCATAAGTATCTAATAACGAATCTTTAAAAATTTCAACAAATTGATTTCTTTGCTCAGCTGTTGATGCTAAATAATATTTTTTTCCCATAACACTTGCAGCAACCCTTCTAAAATCAATCATAGGTTCAAAAATATCTTTAATTTTTTGCTCATACTGTTCTCTATCTTCTGTAAACAAATATTTATTTTCTATTAAAACTGAAACCATTTTCTGAGCATTTTTATCAATAAATATATAGGGATCACTTTCAGATGAAAGCGTCAAAGTGCTTGCTAGCAAGATAAAGGAAAATAAATAATTTTTTACAACTGCAAACATTGGTCTATTATAGCATTTAGAAGATAATAAAAATCGAGTAAATTTATCAAGACATGAAAAAATTTAATTACATTAACTCTGCAAAGAAAACATTTAAAATAGAATCAGATGCTATAAATGATTTATCAAAACAAATAGATAAAGATTTTGAATCATTATGTGATTTGATTAGATTTAACAATGGTAAATTTATCATAATGGGAGTTGGAAAATCTGGTCATATTGGTCAAAAAATCTCAGCCACCTTATCAAGTACAGGCACAGGCTCTATTTTTATTCATCCGACTGAAGCTGCGCATGGAGATATGGGGCTAATTGAAAAAAAAGACATTGTATTTTTGATATCTAACTCTGGCGAAACTGATGAAATTATAAATATTTTGCCATCTCTAAAAAGATTAGCGAGCAAAATAACATCGTTAACTTCTAACAAAAAATCTACCATCGCAAAAGCATCAGACATAGCTATTTCAATTAAATCAAAAGAGGCCTGCCCATTAGATCTTGCCCCAACATCCTCAACAACATCGGCTTTAGCTTTTGGAGATGCATTAGCTATTGCTCTTCTTGAATCAAAAGGTTTCACAAAAAAAGATTTTGCTTCCTCTCATCCTGCTGGAAAACTTGGGAAAAAATTAATTACTCAAGTAAAACACTTAATGCATATTGGCAAAGATATTCCTCAAGTAAATATAAATACCCTGCTTTCAGATGCCTTGCTTGAAATTACTAACAAGAGCCTTGGCATTACTCTGGTAAAAAATCATTCAAAAGTAGTTGGTATTTTTACTGATGGAGATTTAAGAAGATGTCTTAATCAAAAGATAGATATTAATTCAACTAAAATTAAAGATGTGATGACCAAAAAGTTTGTTGTTATTGAAGATGAAGCTTTGGCTATAGATGCTGCTAAAGTTATGGAAAGTAATAAAATTTTTACATTAGTTGTTATGAATAAAAATAAAAATGTTGGAGTTATATCAATGCATGATTTAATTCAGGCAAGGATATTATAATTGAGGATTTTAGATTCTATAAAAATTCTATCTCTTGTCTGCTTTTTTATAGCTCTGGATGTAAATGCAGAATTTACCACTAACACTCTAACAATAAACTCTTTATCAATAGAAGTCAGAAGAAATGAAAATGAGATAATATTTGATGGAGATGTATTTATAAAATCTAAAGATTTTGAAATTAATGCAGATAATGCTGTCTTCAATAATAAAAACAAGATGGTTTCAGTAATTGGGGCTCCCTCTAGAATTAATTCAACTTATGAAGACAATATCTTTATAGGCAGCGCTGATAGAATAGTTTTCTCTGAAACTAATGAAGTCCAATTAATTGGTAATGCTCAAATGAACTATGAAAATATTGATATTAGTTCAAATGAGATTAGTTTCAGTTTACAAGATGGGAAAATTACTACCAATAATTAGCATGCTTAAATTAAAAAATATTAAAAAATCTTTTAAAGAAAAAACTATAGTTAACGATATTAGCTTTGACGTACCTTTGGGAGCAATCAATGGCTTGTTGGGTCCTAATGGTGCAGGTAAAACAACTACCTTTTATATAATTGCTGGTCTTATGAAATGCGATCAGGGTAAAGTTATTTTTAATGATCTAGATATTTCTAAATTATCTATGCATACAAGATCAAAATTGGGTATTAAATATTTACCCCAGGAGCCATCTATCTTTCAAAATTTATCCGTATATGAAAATTTGCTTGGTCTTGCAGAAATATCTATACCAAGGAAACAAGATATTGATATATTTATTGAAAAATCAATAGAGGAATTTAACCTTTCAAAAATTATAGATTTAAAAGGAAGGCAGTTATCTGGCGGACAAAGAAGAAAGGTTGAAATTGCAAGAACGTTGGCTGCAAAGCCAGAAATAATTCTTCTTGATGAACCATTTGCTGGCATTGATCCGATTGCAATAGATGAAATAAAACAAGTTTTAATTAAATTAAAAGAGAAGAATATAGGAATTTTAATAACCGATCATAACGTTCGAGAGGCGCTTGAAATATGCGATCAGGCAATGGTTATAAGTAATGGCTCCGTCATAGCAAGTGGCAATAAATCATCATTAATTAATAATGAGCTAGTAAAAAAAGTTTATCTTGGCAATATGTATAAATAATATTCATGGCCATATCATTAATAAAAGAATTTAAGCAAAAACAAAAAATATCGCTCACCCCTTTATTAAAGAAATCCATAGATTTGCTTCAATTATCAAGATACGAATTAATTCAAAAAATTGATCGTGAAATTGAAATAAATCCATTTGTTGAAAAAGAGACATTAGAAGAATTTGAAATAGATCAAAATTTTAACGACTCTGATTTTGATTTTAATGTTGCAGCTGTTGAAAGTCTTAGAGATAGGTTGATTAATCAAATTAATGATTTGCGTCTAGATCAAATTGATAAAGAAGTTGCACTTACCATTGTTGATTGTATTGATGAATCAGGCCAACTCATCGAAGATATTGATGAAATACATTCAATAATGCAAGCCAAAATTTCAATCCATGATATTCAAGATATTCTTTTAAATGTGATCCATAATTTAGAACCTATAGGTGTTGGTTTTAGAAATTTTAAAGAATGTATAAAAATACAAATTAATAAAAAAGATTTTAATAAAAAGATTAGAGATTTGTGCTTACAAATATTAAATCAAACTCAATTAGATGGTCTTGATGAGATAACTAATGCTTTTATAAGCAAAGGATTCACCAGATCTGACATTGAAAAAGCAATGCTAGAAATCAAATCATGTGATCTTAGTCCTGGTTTAAATTATGAAAATACAAACTATGTAATTCCAGATCTTAAAATTGAGCTCGAAAACAAATCTCTTAAAATAAATTTTATTAATGATACTTTTCCATCAATAAAGATTGATGAGGATTTGATTGAAAGAACAAACTTACAACTAAAAAATAAGCCAAATAAAGAACTTGCAGAAAAAATTCAGGATGCAAAATGGCTGTTATCATCAGTAAAAAAAAGAAATGATACCGTTATGCAAGTGGGAGAGCTAATATGTAAACGTCAAATTTCTTTTCTTCAAGACAATCCACTAAAAATTAACCCTTTGTCGAATAAAAATCTTTCAGATGAGCTTGGATTGCATCCATCAACTATTTCAAGAATTCTTAGATCAAAATATATTGATACTCCAAAGGGGATTATTCCATTAAAGTCATTAATGATATCGTCCGTTTCTAAAACTAGAGATGTGACTCCAATTCAATTAATGCAATTAATTGAATCTATTATTCAAGAGGAAAAGAAACCCAAAAGTGATAATAAAATTGCACTAGAATTAAATAAAAGAGGTTTTAATCTTGCAAGAAGGACTATTACAAAATACCGTAAAAAACTTAATATAGCTTCCTCTAGAAATAGGTAATCAATTTTACAATAAGGTAGAATCAAGTGATGGAAAACTTTGGTGAAAAAAATAATCTTGATCAACTATTAGATAATTCATCAGACTTATCCAATGATGAGGTTAGAAGCCTGCTTAATAAACTATCATCATCAGAAATTGCTCATGCCCTAGAATCATCTCCTCCCAAACAAAGAAAGTTATTCTTTTCATTGCTTGAAACAAATGAAGAAGGAGATGTATTGGCGGATCTTGGAGAAGAGATTCAACAAGACTTGATTTCTAGTATATCTAATGAAGAATTGGCTGAGGCAGTAAAAGAACTGGAACCAGATGAGACTGTAGATATTCTTCAAAATTTACCCGAAGAAAGAATGAATACCATTCTATCTAAAATGTCTTTTAGGGATAGAAAAAGAATAGAGATTGGTCTTACTTATCCCGAAAATACTGCTGGAGGTCTTCTAAATACAGATGTGATAAGCGTAAGACCTAGTCATAGTATTGAGGTGGTTATTAATTATTTAAGAGATCAGAAAGAATTACCAAACAATACAGATAAAATTTTTGTAGTTAATAAGGAAGATGAGTATGTTGGTGAATTAGCAATTGGGAAAATCATAACCAGCAGACCAAAATTATCTGTAAGAGAGGTAATGGACACAAATGCAAATCCTATTTTTGTTAACCAAGATGATAAAGAAGTAGCAACTATTTTTGATAGAAATGACATCATATCTTCAGCTGTTATTGATGAGTCAGGTAAGTTAATTGGAAGAATAACAATTGATGATGTTTTAGATGTAATTAAAGAAGATGCCGATCAAAATTTCTTAGGTATGGCTGGTGTTGCTGAAGATACTTTTGCCCCACCTGGAAGAGCTGCAAGAAGCAGAGTATTTTGGTTAAGCATGAACCTGTTAACTGCCTTCATAGCATCTATGACCATCAATATCTTTAAAGATGTTTTAGACCAAATTGTATACCTAGCTATTTTAATGCCCATTGTTGCTAGTATGGGTGGAGTTGCAGCAACCCAAACATTAACAATTGTCTTAAGAGGCTTAACTTTAGAACAAATTAATTCTTCCAATTTACAGTGGTTATTTAAAAGAGAGTTGGCGGTATCTATTTTGAATGGATTTGTTTTGTCTATACTGGTGGGCTTAGTAACATTTTTTTGGTTTGATGAGTTACTTCTAGCATTATTGATCTCATTAGCATTAGTTATTAATTTAATAAGTGCTGTAATAGCTGGTGTCTTTGTGCCATTAATCTTAAGAAGTTTAAATCAAGATCCCGCTATTGCTGGAAGTGTTGTGGTAACAACTGTTACAGATGTGATAGGATTTTTATCATTCTTAGGACTAGCAACAATATTTCTAATTTAATCTTTTTATTTCCGGCTCATCAATGGTTCCTTGAACCTTAAAATTAATTGTTGAAATATCTTTAATGGTATCTTCAAAGATATTTTCAAAAACCATGCCTCCAGCTATGGCTGGAATGCCACCGAATATAGCAGCATACCAAGGAATATTTTCAGATATCTTTAACCTTAATGATAAATCTAAATTTAAATTATCTAACTCTCCTTTTTGATTTTTTAAAACCTCTCCAACCCATTTAAGTGATGCTTCATCTGTTTCAAAAACAATTGGGTATTCTATAAATGCTCTTTTTTTACCTAAAATTATTCTTCCAGAAGCTCTATTAATATTTACGATATCATCAGATGCATCGTCGAGACCTTCGACGATTGCATTTAAATTTAATATTCTAAGAGCTCTTAAGAAAGTAGACTCTGGTATTTCTGTATCTAGGTTTAAATCTTTGATTAGAAAATCTAAGCTGCCTTCTAAATTTAATAAATAATTTAAGCTATTCCATTGAATATTTAAATCAGTCTCAAAAAAATTAAATCTGTATTTTGATAAGTTATTAAAATAACCTGAAGAATTATCTAATCTATATTTGCCCTTAATTTTATAAAGGTCTAAATTACTGTTATAGCTAATATATGCTTTTTGATTATCTTTATTGGGTCCTATTTTTAATCTTGGGCTATTAATATTAATACTATCAATTGTTAAGATATTTTTATTTTTTAACAAATAAAAATCTACATCTTGTATCAAGTTATCTTTTGTTCGAATATTTTTACCGATAAACCTCAAGCTTAGGTTATTTTTATCGCTTTGTAAGTTGGATTGAGCGAGTTTAATTCCATTGAAATCAAATTTTGTATTATTTAAATTAACCTTTATAAAGTTAGTTTTGTCTATATTTATAGTTCCATTTAGACTACCGCCAACCATATTAATGATAGTCTCGTCTTTGAATGAGACATTAAAATACTGATTTAAATATGTATTATTTAAAAAATTAAACTTTCCAGATTTCAATTTTATTGATTTCAATATGGTGCTCTTGCTGTCTGAGCTATCAAAGAAAATATCATTAAGATTAATCTCATTTAAATCTAGGTAAACATAAAGTCCATTGTTATGAGTAGTGTTTTTTATAGTTTCTTTAAATGCTGAGCCAAAAGAAAAAAAACCATATCCATTTGAGTTAATTGAGGCTTCGATATTTTTATTTTTTATTTTATATATTGGCTCCGAAATATTTTCTACGAATACAACAGTTTTTAATATTTCAGTGGCTTCTTTTTTTATTTCATTAATACTTGAAGAAATTTTAGTACGTGCAAGATTTGATGATAGTTTGATTGAAGTATTTTCTTGAGAAATGTTCATAACTAAATTAAAAATCTCTTTGCCTGAAATATTAAAATATCTGTTTGGATCAATTAAAGTGTCCATATCTATTAAAATATCAGTTCTTACTAAAAAATTCTTATTACTATTGACCTCCAAGGCGCCTTTAATTGTTTGATTGGGTATCTCTGATTGAAATAATCCATATAGAGAATTTGATCCAGAAAAGATAGTTGCATTAATTTCATCTATTACGTATCCAGAATTATTTACCAATTTTGAATCATTAAAAATTAATTTATCCACTCTCTTGGATTCTTGAGTTTTAAGATTGAAAACTCCTTTAGAGCTAAACTCAAGGTTAATACCATGATTTTTGAAAGCTCTCATATCAAAAAGCTTCCCATCAATTATTGCATTGCTGTCAAAAAAATGCAGGCTTGAGTAATAAATTGATTCTGAAATTTCATCAAAAAGAGCTTCTATATTTATGAATGGATAAGAATTGACAACTCCGTTTTTAAAAATGGCTTTGGTATTTTTTTTTTCAAATAATAAAGAAAAAGTTTCTGATTTAATTTCTAAATCATTATTATTAAATTTTAAATTTTTTCCTTTTATCATAAATGGATCAAAGGTTTCTTCAGAACTTTGTTCAGAAAAGCGAACAGAATCTATCTCAAGTATGGATAGGCTTATGTATTGTTGAGTTAGTGATTCATAGATGTTTACTCCAACCCTAAAGTTACTAACATAAGCCATCTCATCGTCATTTCTATCTTTTATTCTTATCTCTTTGATTAAAAAGTTAGGGCTGAATAAATTTTTATTTGACTCAATGTATTTGAAATCAATAGAAAGATTATTTAGCAGTGCATAGTCTATTATTTTTAATGTTTGGTTAGGCTTATATATCAAAAAGGCATAAATGCCTCCGATAATAACCAAGAAAATGGAAATTAAAAAAAATATATATAAGAAAATTTTTTTGACTTTACTCACTCTATTTTATTGTTAGAGATGGGAAGTAAAATCTTAGCATCGAAATTATTAAGAATAAAAAAGTATTAAAAATAAGACTTATAAAAAGAATTAAGTATGAGAAATTTTCTAAATTAATAAATAAATGACTAAAGCCTATATAAAAAGTAGCTGATCCACTAAAAAACATACAAATTTGAATAACAGAAAAAAGCTTAAACGTATTTGAATAGCTATTAATTACATAAGCCATCATGGAAAAAAGTGCAGCATTTAAGCCAATGGGAGAGCTAGAAATGAAATCCACATATAGGCCAAATAAGAAAGCATACAAGGCATTTGTATTAAATCTTGATTTATAGATAGCAAAACTAAACATTAAGAAGGTAATGGGTATATTTATATACACCTTAACCAATATAGGGGCCAAAAAGCTTTCTAAAAAATTTGCAATAAATATAATTACTAAAAGCTTAATGTACCCAATATTATTCATAAGGTTTCCAACACTCCTATAAAATTACTCTTTAAAGGATCGGATACTAAATGGACATCAAAATTAATATTTGTATCGTCTAAAGAGGTGATACTGGATACGTAACCTATTAATATATTACTAGGATAGATGCCACCCATGCCTGAAGAGAAAAATTCTTGGCCAATCTCAACTGGATCTGGCCAGATAAGCTTACTGTAATTACAGGTTATAACTCCTGGCTTTCCAGAGCCTCTTGCATTACAAAAATGATTTTTTGAAATTATTGGTATTACATGAGAAACATCAGTAAGAAGAAGTATCTCAGCAATAGATTCGTCATAAATAATTTGACCAAGAATTCCTTGGTTATTTATTACTGTGCTGCCAATAAAATCAACATCTTTATCATTAAAAATTTTAATAAACATTCTATGTTGACTACAGCAAAAGTACTTCTCTACATCAAATGAATTAATTTTTGCAAGATGAAATGGCTTATTTATTTTATTTAAATCTAAAAATTTTTTGATAGCCTCATCATCTATAAAAAATTTAGAATCTCTTGAGAGGATGAAATTAGTAATGTAGCTATTATCTAGCTCTTGTTTTAATTTTTTATTTTCTTCAATCAGTTTAGTTTTTTCTTTTGAAATCTTATAAATGTAACTAAAAGGATCTATCGTGATACGTTTAACTAGGTAGGAAGATGAAATTGTAAAAGATTTATATAGATTTTTTGCTCTTTCAAAACTTTTATAATTAATATCTAAATAAAGCAGAAAGGCAGATAGTGTTATACAAAGAAAATATAGCGCTTTGGAACCTGAAGTGGGTGCTACCCTCGACATAATATTTACTCAGATGAAAGAAGGTCTATATTATATTTATCCATAATTTCTAAAGCTTGACCTCCACCTCTTGCAACACAGGTAAGTGGGTCTTCAGCACATATTACGGGTATCCCTGTAGAACTTGATATAAGCCTATCAAGATCTCTCATTAAAGCACCGCCGCCAGTTAAGACGATACCTCTTTCAGCAATGTCAGCTGCAAGTTCAGGTGGTGATAACTCTAGAGCATTTCTTATGGCTCTCACAATTCCATACAAAGGATCCTTCATAGCTTCAAATATTTGCTCACTATTTATAGAGAAAGTTTCAGGTATTCCTTCAGCCAGATTCCTACCAGTGATAGACATTTCTAATTTTTCTGATTCAGCGGTAGCACATCCAATAGTATATTTTATTTTTTCTGCAGTTGATTCTCCAATAACACATCCATAATTCCTTCTAATCCAAGATGTGATTGATTCATCCATTTTATCTCCTCCAATTTTTACAGACTCTGCATAAACCACTCCGTTTAAAGAAAGAATAGCAATTTCAGAAGTTCCCCCTCCAATATCTACCACCATATTACCGCTTGCCTCTTCAACGGGAAGACCAGCTCCAATAGCTGCAGCCATTGGTTCCTCTATAAGTTTTACATCTCTGGCTCCTGCTCCTAAAACAGACTCTCTGATAGCCCTTCTTTCTACTTGAGTAGATCTGCATGGAACACATACCAATACTCTTGGACTTGGTTTTATAAATCTCTGCTCATGAACTTTGGCAATAAAGTGCTGAAGCATCTTTTCTGTAACCTGAAAGTCTGCAATAACGCCTTCCGATAATGGTCTAATTGCTTTAATATTCCCCGGTGTTCTGCCAAGCATTTTTTTTGCTTCTGTTCCAACTGCTACAACTGTTTTTTGGCCTCGAGACTCTCTGATAGCAACTACAGATGGCTCATTAAGAACAATACCAACATCTTTGGTGTATATAAGAGTATTTGCAGTTCCAAGATCTATGGATAAATCATTCGAAAAATAGCCTCTAACCGTCTTAAATATATTGAATTCCACGTGATTCCCTAAAAAATATGTAAATAATTATTAAGTTGAGTTAATATCCCTCAACTAATTTATAATAATATCCTATATATGGACAAGAAAACAGTTTCAACTATAGCTTACTTATCAAGACTTTCTTTAAATGAAGAAAATGGTGAAAAAATCACTAAAGATCTTGAAAATATTATTAAATTTGTAAATCAGCTTGAAAATGCTGATACTCAAAATATTGAGCCACTGGCCAGTCCACTAGAAAAGACCGCTAAAACTCGAGCAGATAAAGTTACGGCACAAAATAGAAAAGAAATTTTTTTAGAGAGATCTCCTAAATCCAATGATGACTATTTTTTAGTGCCTAGGGTTGTTGAATGAGCATTCAATATAAAACCATAAATGAGTTGTCTCAAATGCTCAAAAATAAAGATATATCAAATAAAGAATTAATTCAGGAAACATTCAACCTTATAGATGCTAACCTTAATTTAAATGCATTTATTACTTTAAATAAAGATGCCTCGCTTCAAAAGGCAAAAGAATTAGACGAAAATCCATCTTTACAGCCTCTTTCAGGTATACCAATGGCTCAAAAAGACCTTTTTTGTACCAAAGACCTAAGAACTACATGTGGTTCAAATATGCTTTCAAATTTCATACCTCCATATTCTGCCACGGTTATTAAAAATCTAGAAAATGCTGGATGCGTATCAGTTGGAAAGACAAATATGGATGAATTTGCAATGGGTTCCTCTAATGAAACAAGTTATTATGGAAATGTCCAAAATCCATGGGGAGATAAGCTTGTACCTGGAG
>Ga0209534_10005813_pt1 | contig 10877 bp, 7 predicted proteins | sample COG_07_FD_184751 | JGI IMG/M metagenome (GOLD analysis project Ga0209534, IMG submission 184751) | Pelagic Microbial community sample from North Sea - COGITO 998_met_07 (SPAdes) (version 2) | ecosystem: Environmental > Aquatic > Marine > Neritic zone/Coastal water | place: Helgoland, sampling... | reverse complement strand
AGTCTGGTTTAAATGGAATTTAGAATATTTAAGATGACATCACATCCCTTTTGAATTTCTTCTTTAGAGATTGTAAGTGGTGGTGAAATCCGTACCGCTTTAGGTTCATAGAGCAACCAAAATAAAATCAAACCATCCTCTTTAGCTTGCAGAACAATTTTATTGGCGATATCGCTTGAATCAACCATTAATGCGAGCATCAACCCTTTTCCTCTGATTTCTTTTACGAGAGGGTGTTGGAGTTGTTTTCGGATCAGCGCTTCTTTTTCTAGTGTTTCTGGTATTAAGCTGCTGCTTGTAATTTCCTCGAGAGTTGCTAAGGCTGCCGCAGCAATGACAGGGTGCCCACCAAAGGTAGTGATATGCCCTAATTTTGGATGGTCAGACAAACAGTCCATCATGTCTTCTGAGGCTGTAAATGCCCCAATTGGCATGCCGCCTCCAAGACCTTTTCCAGTGACAACCACATCTGGAATACAGTTATAGTTTTCAAAACCAAAAAGTTTTCCGGTTCGTCCAATACCCGGCTGAATTTCATCGAGAATTAACAAGGCGCCTACAGCGTTGCATTTTTCTTGTACTTTAGTTAAATAACCATTTTTTGGTTCTATAAATCCTGCGCCTCCTTGAATGGTTTCTAGAACAACCGCCGCAGTTTTGGCGCCAATTTTTAATAAATCTTCATCATTATTAAACCCAATGTATTCGATTCCTGGCAGCAACGGTCTGTAGGCACTTTTTCGTTCTTCAAACCCCATAATGCTCATCGCTCCTTGTGTACTTCCATGATAAGCGTTTTTGGCTGCAATAAATTGAGATTTTCCGGTGGCTCGTTTTGCCAATTTCATTGCCCCTTCAATGGCTTCCGTTCCTGAATTGGTTAAATAGGTACACGATAATGATTCTGGAAGATGCTTTGCTAGAAGTTTGGTAAGTTCAACAGCAGGTTGTTGTACAAATTCTCCATACACCATTACGTGCCAATATTTATCAAGCTGCTCTTTTACAGCACTCACTACACTGGGAGGACGGTGTCCCAAGCTACAAGCAGAAACCCCAGCAACAAAGTCCAAATACTTTTTTTGATGAACATCATAAACATAGCTTCCTTCGGCATGTGAAATTTCCATAGCCAATGGACTTGGTGTGGTTTGTGCTTGGTATTTAAAAAAATCTTCCGTGAGCGGGTTCATTCTTTTAAATTATTGAGTTTTTTTTATCAACGGGTTACGTCTTTTTGTCTTGGGACCTTTTGGGGTCTTATCTTTGATCAACTCAGGTTTTGGCATCAACTTTTTGCTTTTTTTTGGAATTTGCAGAGCATTTTCTTTTTCAATAGGATCAATTTCTTGATGTATTCCTTGGATGACTAACAAGCGAATGTTTTTATCGGTTGCGCTTAATAAATCCTCTTTGGAGTTAACTTTTTCTGAACCTCTCCATACAAACCCTCGGAGTTGACGAGCATTTTTTGGCAACTCTTTTTCGGGATAAACGGTTCCTTCGGGCTCTGTAAAATAGGTGATTTGATCTATTGCATTATCCTCGATGTCCATTTGAAGAGCACTGCATATGGATTTGTCAATACCCACCAAATCGTATGTGTCGTCATCATAAAGATAATAAATCATCTCCGTGTTTTTGATCACATGAATTGTTTTTAAGCTATTTTCTACAAATTTTCCGTAAAGATTAATTCCTTTAATTTGGTTGTAGTTCTCAATTCCTAAAGTGTCTTTTTCGACTACAAATGAGTTGTTAAGGATTTTTAACGAATCCAGCTCTTCAGTTTTGGTATTGGAAATAAGATGTATTATGTCGCCTGTCATTTGACTTTCTCCTGACCATAATACAGGATTTTTTTTGGAAATTTCATTGGGGGTTAATCGTTGCAGTTGACGCTTTGTAAGCGGTTTGCGCATTAATTTTGTCAACCCAGTTTCTTTATTTACATGAATGGAGTCTGCTTTTCCGCTAAGGTCTTTCTTGTAGATACGAACATCGTAATAGCCTTTGATAATTCTTTTTTCAGGAGGTCCAATTGCAACTAGAGTATCGGCATGGATGTATAAAGAGTCGGTCTCCACCAAGCTGATCGCAATAGGGTTTTGGGTAATCATTGCAGAATCTTTTGCCTTAAATATTTCAGCATAATGACCTAGAATTATTGAGTTATTGACAGTGTCGGTAAGTTTAACATTGTTGGTTGCAGCTGCATAATTTAGCGGATTGTTAAAATACAAGCTGTCTCCTTCTATGATTCGATGGTTGTATAAAATCTCAGAATTTTTTATAAAAAATCCTTTTTTGTTATTCGTGTCATAGAAACCGCGCTCACAATAAATGTCGTAATCTTCCCCCTTAATAGTGGTAGGCCCATAAAAATAGGCATGGTCAATATCAGTATAATAATCCAGCTGCAAGGAGTTGATGTTGTATTCTGGATTGGTAATTTCGACGTCTGTTAAGAATCGATATTTTTTTTGTTTCATATAAAAACGACCGCGATTACTCTTAATGACACTTGCACTGTCTTTAACAATACCCCATGTTTCATAAAAAGCAATTTCATCATTTCGATTGTAGTAGAGCGTATCTGTTTCTAGGGTCATTTCAGGATTTTTCAGAAGCACATTCTCTTTGGTAACTGCAAAGCGTTTGTTGCCATCGTATTCGATGTAATTGCTAAACATTTCAATGGTATCTCCCTGATTTACAACTACATTACCGTAGGCTTTGAAAAAATTACGTTGTTTGTAAAATACAGCCCTATCTGACCATACATCCATTCCTTCATGAAACAAATGGACACGCTTGGAGTCGTTTTTACTTAGAATATTGGCTCCTGGAAAACGAATTTCGTCTCGATTGAATGCTCCTGCATCCTTAATTTCGATTGTTTTAGTTTCTTGTGCCTTGACGATTAAATGCGAGGTCAACAAAAACAAAATGCTATAAAAGAGAATGGGTTTCAATGAAATTATTTTCATCAAAAATACACTTTTTTGTGAAGCGATTCTCTATCGGTGAATGGTTTGTTTGCGATCGGGCCCTACAGAAATGATAGAAATAGGCACTTCAAGTTCTTTTTCTAAAAACAAAACGTAATTCATAAAGTTTTCTGGAAGTTCATTTTCTGCAGTGAGTTGGGTCAAATCTTCTTTCCATCCTGCAAATTCTTTATACATAGGGGTGACATTTTCTTCAAGGATTGAGTAGGGCAAATGTTCAATTACTTTGCCGTTGTAATTGTAGGATGTGCACACTTTTAATTTTTCAAAACCCGATAAAACATCGCCTTTCATCATCATTAGTTGGGTAACACCATTGACTTGTACTGCATATTTTAGCGCAACCAAATCAAGCCAACCGCATCGTCTGGATCGTCCAGTAGTGGATCCAAATTCATTCCCTACACGCCCCATTGTTTCTCCATCTTGGTCGAACAGTTCGGTAGGAAAAGGACCGCTTCCTACGCGCGTTGTATAAGCTTTAAAGATCCCAAAAACTTCTCCAATTTTGTTTGGTGCTACACCCAAACCCGTACAAGCTCCGGCTGCAGTAGTGTTGGAAGAGGTAACAAACGGATACGTTCCAAAATCAATATCCAACAAAGAGCCTTGGGCACCTTCAGCAAGAATGGATTTTCCACTTTTTTGTGTTTGATGCAAATATTCTTCGCTATCAATAAATTCTAGTTGCTTAATGTATTCTACGGCTTCAAAAAATTCAGTCTCCAAACTTTTTAAATCATACTCAATAGCTACGTCGTAAAACGCGATCATTTTTTCGTGTTTATCAGCTAACGAGCGGTATGTTTTTTTCCATGTACTTAGTTCCAGTTCCCCAACTCGAATTCCATTTCTACCTGTTTTATCCATATAGGTAGGTCCAATTCCTTTGAGTGTTGATCCAATTTTGGCTTTGCCTTTGACAGCTTCCGAAGCAGCATCTAACAATCGGTGAGTAGGAAGAATTAAATGCGCTTTTCGTGAAATCAACAATTTTGACCTAAAGTCAATGTTGAAAGGCTCTAGATTTTCGAGCTCTTTTTTAAAAACAACAGGATCAATCACTACGCCGTTCCCAACAACATTGGTTGCATTGTCATGAAAAATTCCTGAAGGAATTGTATGCAGCACGTGTTTTATTCCGTCAAACTCAAGGGTATGCCCAGCATTAGGGCCTCCTTGAAAGCGAGCAATGACATCGTAGTTTTTAGTGAGAACATCTACGATTTTTCCTTTTCCTTCGTCGCCCCACTGTAGTCCGAGTAGTAAATCTACTGCCATAAAATTTAATTTGATGATTTCTTTTTGGTTCCGTAAAAATATAATGAATGGTTGTGAATATCTATATCGAAAATATCTTCAATGGTTTTTTTAATACTTTGAATTCGAGGATCACAAAACTCTTTTACTTCTCCAGTATCTGTTAAAATTATGTGATCGTGCTGGCTATCAAAATATGATTTTTCGTATTGCGATAAGTTCGATCCAAATTGGTGCTTTCTAACCAACCCACATTCAAGAAGCAATTCAATAGTATTGTATAATGTAGCTCTGCTTACTCGATAGTTTTTGTTTTTCATTTTGATATAAAGAGACTCAATATCAAAATGATCTTTGTTGTCATAAATTTCCTGTAAAATAGCGAAACGTTCGGGTGTTTTACGGTGCCCATTATTATCCAAAAATTGGATAAATACTTCTTTGACAGTTTCTTGGTTTTTGGAAGTGTTCATTACACTCAAAGAATTTTTCTTTCACAAAAATACGCATCTATTTTCAATCTCGCACTACTTTTTCCACTCCACTAATATTTTCTAGGTTTTTCATCAGTCGTTTGAGAAAAGTATTGTTCTTAACTTCAACACTTAAAGTTCCTTTAAAAGTACCACCGTCGGTTGAAAACGCCATTTTTTTGATGTTGACATTGAGATTGTTAGATATGATTTGTGTGATTTCATTTACCATTCCAACGTAGTCTATTCCTGAAATTTTAATATTTACTGCAAAATTTTCTTGGGAAGAATCAATCCATTTGGCAGTAACAATTCGGTAAGCAAACTTGGATTGTAAGCTCAAAGCGTTTGGACATTGTTTTTTATGAACTTTAATTCCTTCATTAACTGTTACAAAACCAAAAACTTCGTCTCCAGGAATGGGATTGCAACAATTTGAAAACGAATAATCCAACTTGTCTTCGTTATTGGTAAACACAAGTTGATCGTAATTGGCGGTAATTTCCTCTCGATGAATTTGGTCAAGATTCCTTTTCTCTTGGGGTTTGCTCTTGAAAAAGTTTAAAAAACGATTCCCTTTGGAGGCTGCAAATTTTTTCAACTTTATATTATCGATTGTTCCTATTTGAACACGATAATACAAATCCAAACTTGTATTTAGTCCAAAGAAAACAACCAAATCGTTGATGGTTTTTTCATCAAGTTTAAATTTTAATTGTTTTAATTTTCTTCTAAGTTGCTCTTTCCCTTCTTCTGCAAGCAGCTTCTTTTCGGCACTCAAAGAAGAACGTATTTTTGAACGCGCTCTGCTGGTTTGACTGTAATCCAGCCAGTTTGCTGTGGGTCTAGACTTTTCAGAAGTAATGATTTCTACTTGATCACCGCTTTTCAATGTTCTGCTCAGTGGTACAATTTTACCATTGACTTTTGCCCCGCGGGTATGCATGCCAACTTCGGTGTGAATACTAAAAGCAAAGTCAATAGGTGTAGAGCCTGTGGGTAACGATTTCAAATCACCGTTGGGGGTGAATACAAAAATTTCTGTTGAATAAAGATTCAATTTAAATTCTTCTACAAAATCTACTGCATTTTCTTCTGAATTTTCAAGGGTGTCTTGCAAACGATTCAACCATATTTCAAGTCCCTTTTCATCTTGATCTCCTTGCTTGTATTTGAAGTGCGCGGCGTAGCCTTTTTCAGCAATTTCATGCATTCTTTCGGACCGAATTTGTACTTCAACCCACTTTCCTTTGGGTCCCATGACCGTGATGTGAAGTGCTTCATATCCTGTAGTTTTTGGAGAAGAAATCCAATCTCGAAGCCGGAGCGGATTGGGACGGTAATGATCTGTTACGATAGAATATATTTTCCACGCCAAAAACTTTTCATCTTTTTCGCGGGATTTGTATACAATCCGAATGGCAAATTTGTCAAAAACCTGATCGAAGGAAACATTCTTTGTAACCATTTTGTTTCGAATCGAATAAATGGATTTCGGTCTCCCCTTAATTTCGTATTTTATTTTTTCGGATTGGAGGCTTTCTTCAATCCGTTGAGAAAAATTAGCAATGTATTCTTTTTGTTCTTCCTCGGTTTGAGCGACACGCTTTAAAATATCGTTATAGACATCATTTTCAGTGTATTTTAAACCCAAATCTTCCAACTCGGTTTTGATGTTGTATAATCCAATTCGATGCGCCAAGGGTGCATAGATGTATAAGGTTTCGGATGCAATTTTCACTTGCTTGTATTCTGGCATGGCATCCATGGTTTGCATATTGTGCAATCGGTCAGCAATCTTAATGATAATTACCCGTATATCATCATTAAGGGTAAGCAGCATTTTTCGAAAATTTTCTGCTTGAAACGAAACGTCTTTATCTTTTTTTAGACTGGAAATTTTGGTTAATCCATCGACAATTTTAGCAATGGTTTCTCCAAAAAGTTGTTGCAAGTCATTGAGGGTGTAGGAAGAGTCCTCTACAACATCGTGAAGAAGTGCAGCGCAGATAGAGGTAGCGTCCAGTCCAATTTCTGAGGCCACAATTTTTGCAACAGCAATGGGGTGTAATACATAGGGAATCCCTGATTTTCTCCGTTGATCTTTGTGTGCATCAACAGCGGTATCAAACGCCAAACGAATTAACTTTTTATCGTCTTTCGTCAGCGATTGATAACTGATTTTAAGGAGTTCTTTGTATTCCTTAGCAATGAGTTGATTCTCTTTTTCTACATCGATAACCTGCATACCCTAAAAGTAGGTATTTTTTTTCATTTTTAAGATTCCTTTGCTTCCATTTTTTCAATTCGCTGCAAAAGGGTTGGGTGCGAATAGTGCCATTTTACATAAAGCGGATGCGGTGTTAAATTACTCAAACTGGTTTTGGATAATTTTTTTAAGGCCGCAACCAAAGGCTCAAATGCGTACGTATTTTTGGCATAAGCATCGGCTTGATATTCGTATTTTCGGGAAAGATAGTTCATTCCCAGCCCTGTGATTTGAGATAAAGGAGTGTATAAAATTACAAAGGCAATGAGCCCAACATGAAAGCTAGGAATGGATACTTGCAACGCTTCCGAAAGGAGGGGCATATTGACACAAAGCGATAGTAAAAACAACATAACTCCCGTTTGAGCGGTTGATAAAATCAAATTACTCAGAATGTGTTTTTTCTTGTAGTGTCCAACTTCATGGGCCAACACGGCCACAATTTCTTCGACAGTTAACTTTTCAATAAGCGTATCGTACAAGGTGATTCTTTTTTGTTTTCCAAACCCAGAAAAATAAGCATTGGCTTTTGTTGACCGTTTGGATCCGTCTATGACAAAAATATTGTCAAGCGTAAAACCCACTTGTTTTGAGTAGATTTCAATTGCTTGACGCAATTCTCCATCTTCAAGAGGTTTTTGTTTATTAAAAAGCGGCACAATGAGTTGGGCATAAAAACGATTTATCAATATGGATATCAGCGTAATAAAACCCCACGCATAAACCCAAAAGAAAGATCCAGAAACTTCGTAAAACCAAACCAATCCTGCTAAAACAGCTCCTCCAAACAATAGAGTGATTCCCCAACCTTTTAGCTTGTCAGTTATGAATGTTTTGAAATTGGTTTTGTTAAATCCAAAGGCATCTTCAATTACAAATGTGTTGTAGTATGAAAAAGGAATTCCAACAAGCTCATTGGCAAAATATATAATTCCAAAAAACACAAGAGCAATGACGATAGGATTTTCAAAATATGTCCTAGTTAATGCATCTACCAAAGCAAAACCATCAAAAAAAAAGAAAGTAAGCGTTATTACAAAGCCAAATCCTCCAGAAATTTTTGAAAACCGATAGCGAGTATGGCTGTATGATTGTGATTTTTGGTAAGCTTCTTGGTCATAAACATCACTCAACTTATTAGGAATAGGATCTGAAAATCGTTTTGCGTTTAAAGCGTTAAGAAGTGTATCAAAAAAAAAGGAAATAATTAAAATTCCGATAATGATGTAGAAAAGAATAGTTGGAGTCATAAGGGTGTATTAAAGAAGAGTGCGTTGTCTTTTTGCTTCAAAAATTAAAACGGCTGCCGCTACCGAAACGTTCATGGAGTCAATTTTACCCTCCATGGGAATGTGAATATTTTGAGTGGCATTTTCAAGCCATTGATGAGTAAGGCCCTCTGCTTCAGTTCCTACTACCAAAGCAGTTGGAGCTTCGAACGAAACATCTGTGTACGGAAGGCTTGATTGCAAACTTGCAGTAAAAATAGCGATTTCTTGCCGTTGAAGATACTCGATAATTTCTAAGGTGCTTCCTGTGGCAATAGGGGTAGTGAAAATCCCACCCACACTCGATCGTATGACATTGGAATTGTACAGATCTGTTTTGGGATTGGCAATCAGCACTCCGTCCAAACAAGCAGCGTCCGCAGTGCGAAGTAATGCGCCTATATTGCCAGGTTTTTCTGGTGATTCAGCAACGAGAAGCAATGGATTTTTTGTTTTTAGAGTAAAAGAGTTCAAGTGGTGATTTTTTTGTTGAATCACAGCAATCAGTCCTTCGGTTGAATCTCGATAGGCTAATTTTTCGTAAGCTTTTTGTGACAATCGGGTGATTGAAATGCGGTTTAGAGAATCTCCTAAAAATGAAAACAATGCCTCAGATGAAAGTAAATTTTCACAAAAAAAACACTCTACAACGGAATAACTACCTTGAATCGCAAGTCCAATTTCTCGAACTCCTTCAACTATAAATAGCTGCTGATCATGGCGTACTTTTGCTTTGGATTGAAGCTTTAAAAGATCCTTTATTCGAAGATTGTTAGGACTTTCTATATATTTCAAAGGCTTTGTTTTTTTAGGTAAAATTAGTCAAAAAAGACAAAAAATTAGTCCGAATTTAATATAGTTTCAAATTAATTACCCAAATTTTTATACTTTTAAAAAAATTATGAAACCTAACCTATGAAATATACCGTTGCTATTGTTGATGATGAATCCAAAAATCTAGAAATTCTTGCATATTACATCGCTTCATACTGTCCACAATTGGAAGTTGTAGCTCAACTTTCTACCAAAAAAAGTGCCATTAAATATCTTCAATCCAACCCTCTTCAAATTCTATTTTTGGACATTGTGTTGGACGAAGGAAGTGGTTTTGATGTGTTGGATGAGTTTGATTATTCTAAAACTCAAGTGGTGTTCTCTAGGGCACATGATGAATTTGCACTCAAAGCATTTCGCTATCAGGCGCATGATTATTTGTTAAAACCAATAGAAATCAAAGATTTAATAACTACTTCCGATAGCTTAATTAATAAAATAAAGTCCAATGTGTTTCCCGCTAATGATACGTTGGGTGGACTTAGAAATCAATTCAATAGTGGAAGCAATAAACCAAATCGAGTAAAAATTATTCAAAGAACTAAAGTGGATTTTGTGAAGGCAGACGATATTGTTTTTTGTCAGTCATTACCAGGATCGAAATCCGAATACCATACCATTGATGACCAAGTCTTGTATTCCAATTAATCATTGTCAGAACTAAATACCATTCTCGATAAATCCATTTTTTTTAGAATCAGCAGATCGTTTATTATCAACATGAATCATTTATCTGAAATTGATAAAAATATCTCGTACAGTTGTGTGATGTCTAACAATGCTCGTCTTTCAATAACCCGAAGCAAATACAAAGAATTGCTTCTCAAGATTGATGAAGTATTCAATATGTAGTCTGGAAATATTTAAATTCGTACTTTTGCCTTAGCTTAATTGAAAGCAACAACAACTCTGATAATGTTTTTACAATGATTACAACGAATCAAGATTTGTCGCAAGAATTTATCGATTTAGAACATCAACACGGTGCTCATAATTACCATCCACTTCCTGTGGTTTTAAGCAAAGGAAAGGGTGTTTATGTTTGGGATGTAGAAGGAAAAAAGTACTACGATTTTTTATCAGCATATTCTGCGGTAAATCAGGGACACTGTCATCCAAAAATTATCGACGCAATGATGCATCAGGCCCAAAATCTGACATTAACTTCACGCGCGTTTTTTAATGATATTTTGGGAAAATACGAAGCTTTTACAACTCAGTTTTTTGGTTTTGACAAACTATTGCCCATGAATACAGGTGCTGAAGCTGTTGAAACTGCTATTAAATTGGCTAGAAAATGGGGGTACGAAAAAAAAGGAATCGCTCATAATGAAGCTAAAATAGTTGTTTGTGAAAATAATTTTCACGGAAGAACAACTACCATAGTATCTTTTTCAAACGATCCTGTAGCATCCAAAAATTTTGGTCCTTATACCCCTGGATTTGTCAAAATCCCATACAACGACTCAGCAGCCCTGGAAAAAGTAATCAAGAATGATCCTAGTATTGTTGGATTTTTGGTAGAACCTATTCAGGGAGAAGCTGGGGTTTATACTCCTTCCGACGATTATATGGCAAAAGTAAAACACATTTGTAATCAAAACAACGTTTTGTTTATTGCCGACGAAATACAAACGGGAATTGCACGAACAGGCTCCTTGTTAGCGGTTTGTGGAAATTGTTCCTGTGAAGGTCATTGCGAACGTCAGAGTACTTATTCACGACCTGATATTTTGATATTAGGAAAAGCACTCAGCGGAGG
>Ga0209534_10005803_pt1 | contig 10883 bp, 10 predicted proteins | sample COG_07_FD_184751 | JGI IMG/M metagenome (GOLD analysis project Ga0209534, IMG submission 184751) | Pelagic Microbial community sample from North Sea - COGITO 998_met_07 (SPAdes) (version 2) | ecosystem: Environmental > Aquatic > Marine > Neritic zone/Coastal water | place: Helgoland, sampling... | reverse complement strand
ATAGTGCCCAATGTTAACCCAGGATTGAGGGACTCATGACTATTTTGAAAAATCATTCTAATATCATGGCATCTGACACTAATATTTGATTTATTTAGTTCCACTCCATTCATAAATATTTTTCCACTTTTAGGTGTTTCTAAACCTACAAGTAGTTTAGCCAGCAAGGACTTACCCGAGCTATTATTGCCGACAATAGCTAAGGTTTCGCCTGCTTTAACATTAAAACTGACGGGTCCTAAATCAAAAGTTACCTTGCTTTTTGACCACATGCTTTTTGTTTTATTTTGAAAGGTTAAAGCTTCAACATTGATAAGATCCATTACTTAGCATCCCAATGAAGAGGAAAGTGGCAACTGTAGAAATGCGTATGAACCCGTCTAATTTGGGGTGTTGCCACACACTCTTTGCGAGCTCTTGGGCACCTTGGGCCCAATCTGCAGCCTATGGGTAAATGATGCAAAGTAGGGATAGTGCCATCTAATGAGCTAAGAGGAGATTTGGGTGGGAGGTCTTTACGAAAGCTTGGTGCGCTATCTAATAGCGCCTGAGTATAAGGGTGAAATGCACGTTTTTTTAGTTGTTTCAAGTCACCACTTTCAATTGTTTGCCCACAATATAAAACAGTCATATAACTGGCCATACTGGATATAGCTAATAAGTCGTGGCTAACAAACAAAAGGCTCATACCTTTTACTTGATTGACTTTACTGAGTAACTTTAATATTTGTGTCTTTGAAGTAACTTCCATCCCTCTAGTGGGATCATCAGCAATAATTAATTTAGGCTCAGATGCCAACGCCATTGCAATCATAAACTTCTGGACCACATCATTGGCAATTTGATGTGGATAGCTAGTTAGACATAATTGGTGATTTTTAATGCCTACTTTATGCAGCAGTTTAATCGCCAATGCTTGTTTTTCGTCGTTGCGCTGCCAAAACCACGTTTTAGTTAATTTGTCTCTTGGAAGCATTTCTTTTAGCTGCTGACCTAAGGTCAATGATGGATCGAGTGACTCAATAGGGTTTTGAAAGATCACTGATATATCTTTACGAATAAGCTTTCGCCTAGCTTTCGCAGACATAGTCAATAGGTTTTGTCCTTTCCATGTCATACGGTCAGCAGTAATTCGCCAGCGCTTAGGTAGTGCCCCAACAATGGCTTTGACTATTAAGCTTTTCCCTGATCCTGACTCACCGACTAAGGCATGAATTTGACCTTCATGGATCACCATGTTTATTTTATCAAGCGCCTTTACCCATCCTGCTGATATATCAATTTCTAAGGTTAGGTTTTTGATATCAAGCAAGACCATTAGTGCAATAACCTATTTCTAAATGCTGAGCGCAAACCATCCCCTACCAAGTTGATAGAAATCATCATCATAAACAATGCTCCACCGGGCAGTGCAATCGTCCAAGGGGCAATGTAAGCCACCTCAATACCTTCCAATAGCATTGCACCTAGTTCTGAAGAGGGTGCCTGTGCACCTAATTTGAGAAATCCCAAAGCGCTAATGTCTAGAATAGAAATTGATAAAGCTAAGGTGGCTTGAACCACTAACATCTCACCCATATTAGGCAATATGGAGTGGGCAAAAATATGTGCTTTACTGGCACCGTCGAGTTTAGCCGCCATAATATATTCTTTAGACAATTCATGTCTTACAAAGTCGCGAGTTTGGTGCATAAACTGAGGTGTCAGTGCCAAAGCTATAGCCCACATACTATTGACTAATCCTGGACCTAAAATGGCAATAATAATGATGGCGATAAGCAAAGTTGGGATCGCTTGAATGGAGTCTAAAGTATGATTAAGAAAACTTGAGCGGAATCCTTTACTCATGCCTGCCAATGCTCCTAAACCTACACCTAGAAGCATAGCGACCATTACCAACAACAAACTAATACCGAAGGTCATCCTACAGCCGTAGATAATTCGAGATAATAAATCACGGCCTAAGGCATCAGTTCCAAATACATGGCTAATACCACCATTGGGATCCCAAGCTGGAGGAATCATCAAATCACCTATTTGTTGCATATTCGGATCAAAGGGCGCTAATAATGGACAAAAGATAGTAATGATTAAAAAAAAAGCAAAACAAAATAATCCTGCGACAGCGATATGATTATTTTTGAATTCTATCCAAGTGTACTGCAGTGGAGAGGGATGATGCTCTTCCTGATATAGTCTAGATTGCGACACGTTCAGCCCTTCTGCGTCTTGGATCAGTTAGGCGAATAATAAGATCAAGAGACATAGTGAAAATAACAACCAAAACAGATACAGCTAACATTCCTGCTCTTATTGCGGGGTAATCTTGTTGATAAATAGCCTGAATAAGCCAACTGCCTATACCTGGCCAAGAAAAGATACTTTCTACTATCATGGCGTTGGTTAATAAAGTGGGAAATTGCATAGCTAATAATGGCAATATAGGCATGAGTGCATTCCTCACACCGTGGCGCATTAACACTTGTCTGGGTGTTAAACCTCTGGCGTAAGCCGCTAAAATAAACTCGCTATTTAGCGTTTCAATTACCGAACGTCTTGTAATTCGAAATATCATAGTCGTGGTGACAACAGCAATAGATATAGTTGGTAAAATAAGATGTCTTAAAGCATCAATCAATGCTGATTTTTTATCAATAAAATCAGATAATAAAATATCTATTAAAATGAAGCCAGAAATGCTCGGAATTTCATATATTAAGCTAATACGTCCAGATAATGGAAGCCACCCTAGTTGCAAAGAAAATACTAGTATCATGATCAAGGCTAGCCAAAATACTGGTATGGAATAGCCCAATAAGCTCACCGTTAGCAAGCTGTAATCGGTAAGTCTGTGATGTCGCAATGCAGCTAAAAACCCTAAAGGCAGGCCAATGAAAAAAGACATTAAGAGCGCATAGAAACTCAGCTCTATGCTAGCGGGAAGGTAATGGCCAACCTCTTCATATAGCGGTAAACCCGAATTGAAGCTGACCCCCCAGTTGCCTGAAAATAGTTCGCCCATGTAATGGGAATATTGGATAAATATGTTGTCATCCACAGAGTATTTTATTTGACTATTTTGTAGTTCAGTCAATTCGTTAAACCTCAGGCCAGTAAGGTTTTCCAAGGCTTGTCCAGGAAATAAATAAGCCAAGAGAAAAGACAATAAGCTTAAGATAAATAGGGTAACAAGAACTAAATTTGTATAACGCAGTAATACATTCGCCATTAGAGCTTTTTCACTCCAGCAAAGCGCACACCGCCATATGGGTTAATCACCAACCCGTCCAGATTCTTCCTATATGCTTGATAGCGAGATGCATGAGCTATGGGAATTAAGGGCAGTTGTTCAGCCAAAAGTTCATTGGCTTTGCCATAAAAATAGGTCCGTTCGCTGATGTCGGTGTACTCTAAAGCTTCATTAATTAATAAATCATACTCGTCTGAACACCACATTGCTCTGTTAGTGCCTGACTTTATAGCTGAACAGGATAAAAGTGGACGGTAAAAATTATCTGGATCGCCATTATCTGCTGACCAGCCAATTAAAACAGAATCATGAAGTCCTTCCGATAAACGCTCTCTAAATGTTGACCATTCGTAACTGACAATATTGACTTGTATGCCGACATCTTGAAGATATGCTTGAATTAATTCAGCCATTTTCATGGCATTTGGATTATATGCGCGTTGCACGGGCATCGCCCAAACAGTCATCGAGAAGCCCTCTGGGACGCCTTGCTCACGTAATAATTTTTTTGCTGCAATCGGATTGTAACTAAGAGGCTTAACATCAGCTTGAAACGCCCACGATGTGCGGGGAACAATGTTTTTCGCGGCAACGGCACTATTAAAATAAATGGCTTCAATCAGGGCGTTTCTATCAATTGCCATGCCTAATGCTCTTCGCACCAGTGGATTATCAAATGGAGGTTTAGATGTATTAAACGCCCAAAATCCTACATTAAAGCCTGGCTTTTCAACTAAAACTAAATCATCTTGTTGACGTATGACCTCAAGTTCACTGTGCGCCGGTAAAGCTATAGCATCACATTCGCCGGTAAGTAATTTAGCTAATCTTAGTGAGCTAGAAGGAGTAATATCAAATATGAGTTTGTCAGTTAACTCAATTTTACGCCAATACTTGGGATGTTTGGTGTAGCGTATATAACGGTCTTTGCGAAAGCTAGCCAGTTGATAAGGCCCAGTTCCCACAGGATTATGATCTATTAATTCTTTTTGATTTCGTGATATTAACTTGTCAGCATACTCAGCGGATAATATGACAGAAAAATCTGTCGCAAGATTAGCTAAAAAGGAGCTTTCTCGTTTATTAAGTGTAATTTCTACCCTGTAGCCATTTAAACGTTTGACTTGAATTATTAAACCATCAAGATTCAAGCTGTCAGTATAAGGATACCTTCCACCTGATATCTCGTGGTATGGATGATCATCCAGACGCCAACGATCGATACTGAATAGTACATCTTCGGCATTAAAAAAGCGGGTTGGGCTAAACGTTTCAGTATTGTGAAAAGGGACCTTTTGTCTCAGCTGAAAGGTATAGGTTTTGCCGTCATCACTGACTAACCAACTGGTTGCTAACGCAGGTACTATATCTCCAGTCACAGGGTCAAAATCTATTAATCGGTCATAGATTTGGTGGGATGAAGCATCAACCGTTGTTCCTGAGGTATCTAATTGTGGATTAAAGTTTGCCGGGCTTCCTTCTGAGCAATAAACAATACCATTGGGGTCTGTTTTCAATTGAAGAAGCGCATCGCAAGAACACATTAAAGCACTCGCCAAAACAATCAGACTTGTTTTGAACCAAATATTTTTATTGTGTTTTTTTAGAATATTCACAGCTCTAGTTTAATCTATATCTTCGTTGGTTTGCTCTAACAAATTATACTTTTTTAAATAACCCCGTAATTGATGATAAGTTAATCCTAGTTTTTCTGCGGTCTTCTTCTGATTAAATTGACTTTCGGCTAATGCTTGATTAATTAAATCAATTTCAAAGTCTTGGGAAAGTTCTTTTAAATCAACAGGGAAATCATAAAAAGAGTGTGTTTTGGGCTGAGTTAGAGCTTGGTCTTTTGACAACGTTTCAACTGAAGTGACGGGGGAAGTAACCGCTTCAGATTGAGTAATTCTATCCTTAGTTTTAATTCTTTTTTGTGGTCGATATATAGATTCGAAAGGATCTAACACAATATTGTGTACGGGTAGGTTGGGATTGTTGCTGCGATACACTGCTCGCTCAACCACATTTTTTAATTCACGAATATTACCTGGCCAATGATAATCCAATAAAATGCGTTTGGCTTTTTCAGTAAAGCCACTGAAAAGTTCCATCTCCAATTCTCTGGCCATATTAATCGCAAAGTTTTCAGCTAACATCATAATGTCATCTCTACGTTCACGCAGAGGGGGCAAGGTGATAACATCAAATGCCAATCTATCCAATAAATCTGCTCGAAATTCGCCTGAGTCAGCTAGTGCAGGTAAATCTTCATTTGTTGCTGCAACTAATCGAACATCCACTTTCACACTGCGAGAGCCACCCACACGTTCAAACTCACCATATTCAATCACTCGCAGCAACTTTTCTTGCACCATGCCTGATGTATTCGCCAGTTCGTCTAAAAATAGGGTGCCGTTATCTGCTGTTTCGAATCGCCCTTCTCGGCGTTTAGCTGCGCCAGTAAAAGCGCCTGCTTCATATCCAAATAATTCACTTTCTAACAAACTTTCGTTTAGAGCTGCGCAATTTAATGTCAGATAGCTTTGTTCCCAGCGTTTTGACAAAAAATGCATACGGGCGGCTACAAGTTCTTTACCTGTGCCTCTTTCACCAATAATTAAAACAGGTTTATTTAAAGGTGCAATTTGTGAGATTTGCTCTAGCACTTCTAAAAAGTTATTAGATTGACCTAGCATTTTATCTTGTTGGCGAAAGCGGCTCATTAATATCCTTAAAAATGGTCTAAACGACTAACTTATAGTCTGCTTATTAATTATTGTAGATCTCAGGCTTCGGCGTGTAAATTAATATTTCTTTTAAATCAATAATTTAGTTAAAATGTGATGTTGGCCTACAAATTGAATGGTAATGGCAGTTGATAAGAAAAACCAATTAAGTAACAGTATTTTACTAACATTTGATAAAAAGAGGAAAAGACTATGGGTATCTTCTCGCGTTTCACAGACATAGTGAACTCAAATATTAATTCCATTTTAGATAAGGCCGAAGATCCAGAAAAAATGGTACGTTTAATTATTCAGGAAATGGAAGACACTTTGGTTGAAGTGCGCTCTGCTTCAGCAAAGACATTGGCCAGTAAGAAAGATATCTCTTTGCAAATTAATAAAATGCAAAACGAAGCACAAGATTGGAAATCGAAAGCAGAGTTAGCTATTAGTAAAGACAGAGAAGACTTAGCTCGCGCCGCGCTTCAAGAAAAGAAAAAGTGTGACGAACACGGTAGCGCTTTGTCGTCTGAACTTAAGGGGGTAGACGAGCAAATCACTAAATTACAAAGTGAAGTTGGGCAGTTACAAGATAAATTGGCCGATGCTAAAACACGTCAAAAAGCCATTATTTTGCGACAGAAAACAGTCAGTTCTCGGCTTGAAGTAAAGAAAACGTTAGACAGTGGCAAAGTGGATGCTGCAATGGGTCGATTTGAGCAATACGAGCGTAAAATTGATGATTTAGAGTCACAAGTCGATGCTTACGACTTAGGTAAAAAGACCTTAGCCGATGAATTTGCTGAACTTGAGTCAGATGATGAGATCGATGATGAACTAGCGGCGTTAAAGAAAAAAATGCAAAGTAAAGCAACGGTTGATAAAAAGTAAATCGAAAGAGTCAAAAGACACTGGTAAAAAGGAGATTAATTTTGGAAGACGTGATTGGAATCATAGTAGCACCTATCATTATATTTATGATATTTGTCGCTCCGATATGGCTGATAATGCATTATCGGAGTAAAAAGCAAATGAATCAGGGATTGACTGAAGCCGAATATGGAACATTACAGGAATTAGCTGACAGAGCAGAAAAAATGGCAGATCGCATTCATACATTAGAGTCAATTTTGGATGCAGAGGCACCAGATTGGAGGAACAAAGTATGAAAACTTTTGGCAGTTTACATCGAGACCCGAGTAAGGGAAAAATTGCCGGAGTGTGTGCGGGTATCGCGGAATACTTTGGCATGGAAATATGGTTGGTAAGAATTTTAACACTTACTGGGTTTTTCTTGTTAGCTCCGCCATTTTTCTTCGTCGGTTATGTTGCAGCTTGGTTTATTTTGGAAAAAAAGCCTCGAGGTTTGTCAGCTAGACCAAGAGATGATGGCTCTGCAACTAAAAGCCAACACAATAAAGTTCAAGGCAAAGGATGGCATAATGTGTCAGAGGCAGAATCAGAAAAAGTTGTAGTGAAGTCTAAAGTTTGGCAAGCAGGTGAACCACCTAAACAGGCTTTTATTGATATCAAAGAACGTTTTGCAATAAACGAAAGTAGGCTCAGAAAAATGGAGACCTATGTGACATCCTCTGAGTTTCAACTCAATCGAGAATTAAGTAAACTGTGAATGATGTTTAATGGGACTGGCTAAATGTTAGTCCTTCATGTTTTTTTTCTCATTCTATTAGGTTGATACAGTTTTTATGCAGACTTCCTTTTTTCAACATCCTAAGATTCAACACACCAAACAAAAGCTAAAAACAACAGCAGCAAGACTGGTAAATAATCATGTTAATTTGGCCGTAACAGGTTTGAGCGGAAGTGGCAAAACGGCATTTATTACCTCTTTGGTTAACCAACTTATTGAAGCTAATGAAGCGTCACACCTGCCTTTTTTTTCAGTAGTAAGAGAGTCTCGTTTGATTGGTGTAAAACGAGATGTCCAACCTAACTTAACCTTTAGTCGTTTTGCTTACGAAGACGCTATGGTTAAACTAACCCAAACCTCACCTGAATGGCCTTCGTCCACAAAAGGTATCTCTCAAGTAAGGCTGAAAATAAGATACAAAAAGAGTCAGGGCTGGAGTCAATATCTAACTGAAGACGCAACGCTAACCTTGGACATCACAGACTATCCTGGAGAATGGTTACTGGACTTGCCGTTACTGGATATGGATTATGCTCAGTGGTCTAGGCATTGTCAGGACGAACTAAATAACCCACTGAGACATGACATAGCCGGTCCTTTTTTTACTGCTGTAAACCGCTTAGATTTAAATGCTGAAGGGGATGAATTAGCGCTACAAAACATTGCAGCGCTATACACTCAATATTTAATTGATTGCCAAACTAATGGTTATCAATTGTTGCAACCTGGTCGCTTTATTTTACCGGGTGAATTGTCTGGAGCGCCTATTTTACATTTTTTTCCTATTACAGATGTTCAACTCCAACATCAGAAGATTGATTTAAATAAACCAGTAAAAGGCAGTAATTTAGAACTATTGAGTCAGCGCTTCGAACACTACAAATCCGAAGTGGTAAAACCATTTTATAAAGAACACTTTAAAGGTTTTGATAGACAAGTTGTTTTAGTTGATTGTTTGTCAGCACTTAATCGTGGTTTTCATAGTTACCAAGATTTACAAAAGGCGTTAGATTGGTTGCTGGGGAGCTTCCAGTATGGCTCTTCCAATATACTTAATCGTTTGTTTCAACCTAAAATTGATAAGTTGGTATTTGCTGCAACTAAGGCCGATCACATCACACCTGACCAGCAAACTAACTTGGTCAAGTTGTTGGAAAGTATGTTGCATAGTGCAAGGAAACAAATACAGTTTGATGGTGTGAGCACCGAGTCAACTGCTGTATCAGCTATTCGCGCTTCGAAGTCAGGTCTTAGTCAACTCAATGGTGAAAGTATTCCAGTGCTTCAAGGGAGAAATGCTCAGGGCGCAGCCATCACTTTATTTCCTGGAGAAGTACCACAAAGTTGCCCAGGCCCGGAGTTCTGGAAACAGCAAAAGTTTGAGTTTCCAAATTTATCACCACCTCTGATGAATACTCCATATGGTTTGCCACATATTAGAATGGATCAAGTGCTCGATTTTCTGCTAGCGGATAAATTAATATGAAACAATCGTCTGTACCTCATGAAGAGGGGCTGTTTGATGTAAAGACATCTTACACACTCAAAAGTGCACATGTTTTTAACAACCTACACGGTGATACTCAGTCACAACCCGAAGTTAAACCAGCATTTATGGTTAATGAGGTTGATGTAATTGAGGTGAATGATGATCCCACAGATAAGGTGCAACCACAGCAGTATTCAGATGAGTTAACTATTAAAAAGACGAGAAAAAAATGGTTACCATTTTTGTTTGTTGCGATATTGCTAGCAAGTAGTGCCGAGTTAATATTTTTTATTATTGCGATGCTTGAGAAAATGGATTGGTTAGCAGGTGTTTGGCTCGCTATTTTTACTGTGTTAGGAATGTTGGCTTTGCGTCAAATTATTGTTGAATACACAGGACTGAAAAAACTTAAGCGTCAAGGTGATATTCGAACCCAATCGGAGCAAATGGCCAACACCAGTGTTATTGGGTTGGCCGAGCAACATTGTTTGAATATAGCCAAAAGCCTTCCCAATAATTATCAGATTTTGGTAGCAAATTGGCACGAAAGTTTTGACCTTCATCACTGTGATAGTGAAGTATTACGTTTATTTGAATACATAGTGTTAGCTCCCATTGATAAACTGGCCATGAAACAAGTGACCAAAAATGCCTCTGCAGCAAGTGTCATGATAGCTGTTAGCCCTTTTGCATTGTTGGATATGTTAATAGTATTGTGGCGTAATATTCGGATGATAGACCAAGTGAGTAAAATATATGGTTTAGATTTAGGTTACTGCGGAAGAGTTAAGCTAATCCGTAAAATATTCCACACAATGCTGTATGCAGGTGCTTCTGAAATTTTATCTGATGCCGGTAATTACGCATTTAGTGCAGGGATTACCGGTAAGTTATCAACTCGTATCGCACAAGGAATGGGTGCTGGAGTGTTGACTGCCAGAATTGGTTTAAAGGTGATTAATGAAAGCCGTCCTCTACCTTGGATATCACAAACTAAACCGGGGTTGTCAGCTGTCAGCAAACAATTGTTAGCTGATTTAAACAAGCAGTTAATATAGTATATTTGCTCTTCTTAGATCGCTGTTATGTTGTGTAATTAGAATGATTGTAAGCTTATATTTACAATTTAATTACAAGACAAATGCATGCACTAGGCTTTCGATTTAGCTGAGGGCGCGTAAACTTTTCACTATGTTAGTCAATAAATTATTTTAATTGCATGTCAAAAAATACTCGTTATACATCCCATCAACCGGATCATAGTGGTCTGGTAAATTGGAGTGCACAGGAAAATGAAATTTGGACAGCACTGTTACAAAAACAATGGGATTTGCTAAAAGGGCGAGCCTGCAATGAGTATTTATATGGGCTTGAATTACTTAATTTACCCTCAGAACGAATTCCACAACTAGCTGAAGTTAACGCAGTATTAATTAAAGCAACGGGATGGCAGGTTAAACAAGTCCCCTCTTTGATAAACTTTGATGAATTCTTCCGTTTACTAGCTAACAAACAATTCCCCGTCGCGACTTTTATACGTTCAAATGAGGAGTTTGATTACCTGCAAGAGCCAGATATTTTCCATGAAATATTTGGTCATTGTCCATTATTAACTAACCCTGCTTTTGCACACTTCACCCATACTTATGGAAAACTTGGCTATGCTGCAAGCAAAGAAGACAGAGCTTTTTTAGCAAGGTTGTACTGGTTTACTGTTGAGTTTGGTTTAGTTAATACACCTGATGGAAATCGAATTTATGGTGGGGG
>Ga0209534_10005787_pt1 | contig 10903 bp, 6 predicted proteins | sample COG_07_FD_184751 | JGI IMG/M metagenome (GOLD analysis project Ga0209534, IMG submission 184751) | Pelagic Microbial community sample from North Sea - COGITO 998_met_07 (SPAdes) (version 2) | ecosystem: Environmental > Aquatic > Marine > Neritic zone/Coastal water | place: Helgoland, sampling... | reverse complement strand
AGGTTATAGTGTTGCAGGACAGATAAGAAAAACTTATTCTTCCTTAACTGCTATAAATTTTTCGGCTGCAGTTAATAGTGCTATAAATGGTACTATTAGTTTAACTTTAAGTGATACTGTAACTAACGGTATGAAGGCAGGAAGATACGTTTATGATGTTGAAATTCTGTCCGATAGTGGTTCCAGAACACGAGTTTTAGAAGGTCAAGTAGAAGTAACACCAGGAGTGACACAGGTATAATGACTCAGAGACTAAAGGCAAAAATTAAACAGGCAGATACTATTGTAGCACAAACAGTAAAGATAGGTTCAGGTTTAAAACTTGGGGACCTATCGGATGTGGATACAGCAGGACAATCAGATGGAGTTATGATGATATTTAATTCCACGACTGGTAACTACGAGGTAACGACACAGATTCAAAATGAGAATCTTAATATAATAGGAGGCACATACTAGTGGCTAAATTAACAAGAATTAAAATTCTTACTACGGGTGCAACCACCAACGCTCCTAGTAATATCAAAACTGGTGAATTAGCATACTCTTATGTAGCTGGTACACAAGGAAATAATGGTGATAGATTATACATTGGTACAGGCGCCGAGAGTGGTGGTGTTGCATCAAATGTTGATATCATCGGTGGTAAGTATTTTACTAATCTATTGGATCATGTACATGGCACAACTACTGCCAATAGTGCATTAATTGTAGATAGTAATAAGCATATAGATGAATTAAACCTTGGTGCTCTTGCACTTGAAGCGTCTGGTGGGTCGGGTCAAGTTGTAACAGCAATTTCAACAAGTACTACACTATCAGGTGCTAGTAATTCTCAACTAGCTACAGCATTAGCAATTAAAACATATGTTGATACAGAAATTACTGCACAAGATATAGATTTTTCAGGCGATAGTGGAACAGGATCGGTCGATTTAGATTCACAAACATTTGCAATTACTGGTGATACCGGTATTACAACAGTTGCAAATCAGCAAGGTCTTTCTATTGACTTAGATGATACTGCAGTAACTGTTGGTTCATACGGCTCTCAAACACAGATTCCAACATTCACTGTTGACCAACAAGGTAGATTAACAGCTGCAGGCCAAGTTCCAGTTGCTACTGCTCTTACTATTGACTCAGACGGTGTTGCAACAGAAGATGTTGACCTACTTACTGATGACCTAAAAATTATAGGTACTACAAACGAAATCGAAACTGCAGTATCTAAATCTGGTACTGATGTAACATTACAAGTTGGTTTACCTAATGATGTAACAATTGGTAATGACTTAACCGTAACAGGTGATTTAAATGTTAACGGTTCATCTATTAATCTTGGTAATGGCCTTACCGATAACGTAGTTATCTCTGGTAACCTTACAGTACAAGGTACTACAACTACTGTTGAGTCAACTACAGTCACAATAGATGATCCAGTCATTGCATTAGCAGATAATACAACCTCAAATACATCAGACGGCCTTGATAGAGGCGTAAGATTTAAGTGGGGAACAGGTTCTGCAGTTGCCACTGGTTTCTTTGGTTTCGATATACAAACAGAAAGATTTGTATTCCGTAAAGATGAAACAGTATCATCCGATGACTTTACTGCACCTTGGAGTGATGCAGAGTTTGGTGATGTATATGCAACAGGTGCTGACATTGGTAATATCCAAGTAGGTATTACTAGTGATAATGAAATTGATACAGTATCTGGTAACTTAACTATTGATTCAGCTGGTGGGTTAACTACTATTGATGATAATTTAAGTGTTTCAGGAACTGCCACAATTACAGGTCAGATAACATTATCTGACGGGACAGGATTAAGAGTATCCGAAGGTGGTACAGGACAAAGAAGTTTCACTGGAGACGGTGTATTTGTTTCTAATGCAGCTGGTACTGCAATGACACAACTTGACAGTTCTAACCCAGTTCCTAATAATACTGATAATCCAGGTGCAACTACTAATGGTGATTTAATTCAATTTAGTAAAACTGGTGTTCCAATTGTAACAGATATTATTGACGGCGGTACCTACTAAGGTAATATAAGTACTTCTATATGACTCCTGTATATACAGGGTGAATGACATTTTTATATAAACCCTATATAGGGTTTGAATTAGGAGACGCCAAAATTGGCTAGATTAACGAATATAAAACTAAGGCGTTCTGGTACATCCGGTAACGTTCCGAATACGTCCCAGCTAGACCTGGGCGAATTAGCAATTAATACCTACGATGGTAAACTTTATCTAAAAAAGAACGTCGCAGGAACAGAAAGTATTGTTGATATTGGTAGTAACCAATCTGCAGTATATAAAGAATATGTTTATACTGCTACGGCTAATCAAACCACGTTTTCTGGTTCAGACGACAATTCACAAACCCTAACATATATTACAGGGTACTTACAAGTATTTTTAAATGGTGTTCTATTAGAGAATGGAACAGACTATACTGCAACTTCACTTACATCTGTTGTCCTAGTAAATGGAGCATCAGCAGGTGATATATTACAGATTTCTACTTTTGTAAAGGTATTAGGTACAGGAGATATTGTTACTGATACTTTTTCTGGAACTGGAACTACTCCCAATTATACTCTATCAGCAACACCCGATAATGAAGATAATATAATCGTATTTGTTGATGGTGTATATCAAGAAAAATCAACTTATTCCGTTTCTGGGACTACTCTTACATTTGATGCAAATTTACCCAACGGGGTAACTGCTGAAGTTGTTATAGGTAGTAATAACGTAACACTTACAGATATTGCCGATTTAAATTTAAACGGTGGTTTAACAGTTGCTGGTGAAGCAGTCATTACTGGAGATATACAAGGCGATTTACGAGGTGCAACATTATTTAAAGGACAAGCTGGAGAAACTTTATCAAAAGGTGAAGTTGTTTATATATCAGGTATCTCTGGAAATACAACAGTTGTTTCTAAAGCAGATGCTGATGACTCTGCAAAAATGCCAGCCTTTGGTATTGTTGCTGCCGATGCAAATTTAAATGCTTCAGTTTCAATTTATACGTTTGGTAGATTAAGTGGAATAGATACATCAAGTTTTTCAGAAGGTGATGAATTATTTGTTTCTACCACAGCAGGTGCATTAACATCTACTGCACCAACAGGCGAATCAGCAGCTATACAAAAAATTGCAAAGGTCACAAGGTCAGATTCAAGTGCTGGTTCGATTTTTATATCAGGAGCAGGAAGAAGTAATGCTGTTCCTAATTTAGATGATGGTGATATTTTTATTGGTAATGGAAGTAATCAAGCAGTTAGTTCAAGTTTAAATACATTAATAGATTCTAGACTTTCTTTAGGTGATATTAATATTGGTGAATATGGAATAGATACAACAGAAACTTCAACAACTTCAACAACGCAAGTTGCAATACATACATTGTCTGCAACAGTATTTCGTTCTGCTAGATTTACAGTACAGGTTACAAACAGCACAGATAGTACATATCATTTAACAGAAATTCTTATGATTCACGATGGAACTACACCATCTATTACAGAATACGGTACTATATTTACTGGAAGTGCAGAGGCAACTTTTGATGCCGATATTTCTTCGGGTAATGTAAGATTACTTGCAACTCCTGCATCGACAGATTCCATGGAGTTTAAAGTTATTTGTCATAGTATAACAGTCTAAAGTTTTTTTATTATAAATAGATTATATAATTACCCGTGGAGAGTGAAACGGTATGGCAACAGATAAAAATTTTATAGTTAAAAATGGTCTCGAAGTAGGAGGCCAAGAAGTAATCAGTTCATCAGGCGTAGTAACATCTGCGGCACTTGGTGGCCAAACACTCGCGTCCACAGATTCTCCAACATTCAATGATTTAACCCTCACTGGAGATTTAAACCTAAGCGGTGAATTAAATATTACCGGTGATATAAACTCTCTTTCAGTTACAGATTTAGATGTCGCAGACAAAACAATTACATTAGGTGCAGGTCAAGTTGAATCAGCATCTGGTGGGTCAGGAATTATTGTAGATGGTTCTGGTGCAAGTATTTTATGGGACGAGACGAATGATGAATTTGATATTAATAAAAGTGTTAATGTAGCTGGTGCAGTAATTGCTGAAGGTGCTAGTTTCGGCACTACTTCTGATGCTCAGACCATAGTATATGTAATATCATCTACAACAGGTGAATCTGAATTAAGGCTTGGTGATACAGATACAGATGCAGGTTCTATATCTTATACAAACTCAAATGATACATTAACATTTAGAGCAGCAGCAGCTAATAGAATGTCACTTAATTCTAGTGGTTTAGACGTAACAGGAACAGTTACAAGTGATGGGTTGACTGTAGATGGTAATGCTACAATTAGTAATGCTACCAATCCAAAGCTAGAAATAATCGACACTACAATTCCAAACACACTACTTCTTCAGGCATTAAATGGAGATTCAATTGTAGGTACTTCTTCTAACACTTCTTTAATTTTAAAAACTAATAATTTATTTCGCATTACTCTTTCTAATGGCGGAGACATCTCCTTCTACGAAGACACAGGAACAACTGCAAAACTATTTTGGGATGCTTCCAGTGAGGTATTAGGAATTGGTAATACAAGTCCATCTGCATCATACAGCATCGATGCCGCTAAAGGCGTAAGAAGTTCTGGTGCGGCGCCTAACTTTACGCTACAAGAAACTGATGCAGGAAACCAAACGTGGTTAATGGCATCTTATGCTGGTAACTTTGCAGTAAGAGATACAACAGTTGCTGGAACTGCTTATCCTTTGCAGATAGAACCGGCTACGCCTAGTAATACTTTATATCTCGATAGCACCGGCAAAGTTGGAATTGGAACAAGTAATCCAAGTTTTAAATTAGATATAGAAGGCGCGGACAATTCTCAATTAAGATTATTGGGAACAGATACTAATCCAACAACGCTTGTAATGGATTATAATAATACTGGCTCAACTGATAGAATTAGAATTAAGAATGATGCTGGTGATATGAAGCTTACTACATCTAATGGCCAAGATAGAATAACAATATTAAAAGCTGGCAACGTGGGTATCGGAACAGATAGTCCAGATGCGCCTCTACACGTTAGTGATACTAGCCCACATATTGACATTGGACCACAAGGCGGTAATAGAGGTAAGATTGGTTATCATAGCAACGATGTCATTATAGGATCTACGTCAAGCACTGGTAATATCATATTCAAAAATAATATATCATCTACAGACTCTCCACAAACTAGTGGTGATGTGAAGATGACCATTGCTGATGTAGGCTTGACTATACACAGCGACACTTATAATATCTTAAATCTTCAAACGGACTCTAATAACGATCAGACAAGCACCGATGGTATTATCAAGATTACTAACAATGATGGCAGTTCCGATGTAACCAAAGCAGAATTTAGATGGGACGAAAGTGAAGATTTAGTTCATGTATCTTATGGAGACCATGGTAGACACGTATCAATTAACTCAACAGGTAAAGTTGGTATTGGAACTGGTTCAACATCACCTACTGCAACATTAGAAGTAGCAGGAACAGCTTTAGTAGAAAACGCAAAATTAAAAGCAATCGCTGAAAGTAACACAGACACAGCAGTTGACGTTTTCGTATACGATACACGAAAAGATAGCGATGGGGGTGCATGGAGAAAGCGCACACAGCATACAAGTTGGTACAACGAAGCACTGAACACTAGCACTCGTGGCGCAAGAAAAGAATTTCCTTGTGTTGCTGTAATTGTTATTGCTTCAAATAATGTAATTATATACGATGGTGATGACCCTGATATGCCGATGTGGATGGTTTTCCCCGCTGATGCTTACATAACGTGGGCGAGTAATTCTGATACAGGCACATCTTGCGTTTCAGCGTTAAATAGTAAGTTATTTATAGGAAACTCGAACGATTACGGCGATTGTATTGTTGACTTTGTAAGTGATGATACAAGACTCGTGTATAACAATAACAATTATGCACTAACAAAAAGAACTGTTGTAGATAGAAATATATTAGAGTCTACCGAGTTTCCACTCTATTACGCGGGTGGTGATGGATACAATATTGTAAACCCTTCTGTCAATGACGTAGCCATGACCGTCCTTCCCAACGCACCAATCGACCCTGACACTGGATTACCTGTGCCAACCATAGCGGTTGCTACGAATGGTGGTGTGAGTGTGATTAAGGATGATGGGAGTGTTGTTGATATAACTGCCTCGGCTGGAGCTTCTTATAACGGTGTTGGGTTTATAAGTTTCGATTCAAACCATAATATGATCTTTGAACAAGATAATGTTGGTAGGTCTTTATTCTATATGCCTATTCCTTCAGCGGATACAACTAGTACTACCTCTTCTGCGGCACCCACCGACAAAAAGATGCTTCCGTCTAGTAGTGCGAACACCACTTTCCCAAAGTTCAATGGTTCTAATGCCACACTAGGTATTGGAGGTTCTGGGGGAGACCAGTACATTCATGGCGGAACGGGTGTAACTCATTATGCTCAAGGACCTTCTGATGCAACTTCTTCTGTTGCCTACATAACCTCCGACTACAACACAGGTTGGATGCACGGTAACATCAAATTAGCCACACTTTCGGATACGGATACTACAAATGTTACTGGTACTGAGTTAATTACGAATGGTGCGTTTGATAGTAATACGACTGGGTGGACTGCAAGTGATGCGGGTTGTTCGCTTTCACTTGTTTCCAACCAACTGCGCATAACAAACAATGACGCTACGGCTGGTGGTGCAGTCACTTCATTCTCTGTTGTGTCTGGTGAAGTTTATACATTTAGTGTTGGTACATCTAGTGGCACTGTCCAGCTATATTTAGGTGCCGCACCTAATACTGCAACTTACTTTGGGCCTGTTATTTCTAATTCTACTACATGGACTTCAACCGTAACTGGTACAGTGTATTTTATGGTCAAAAACGTAAGTACAACAAATGGTGCAACCGTTGACATAGACAACATCTCAGTACGCCTAGGCGAAGAAGACCGTAGTGTTAACGGCAAAGGTCTCCAAGTATTCGGCACAATTACGAAAACTGCTGTAGCAACGGGTGCTGAACTTGTGGGATACAGTGGGTTCTCTACTAGCAACTATCTGCAACAGCCTTATAATAGTGACCTGGACTTTGGCACTGGCGATTTCGCCTTGATGTGCTGGGCATACACTTCAAGTAGTTCATATGGTATACATGAGACATATATCAGTAGAGCGGGAAGAGCATTTGATATCTCTAAAACCACACTTGAGAATTATAGATTTTACATTACTCCAGCTACGTATATTTCCACGACTAGTGTGAATTACAATACGTGGGTTCATATTGTGGCACTTAGACGCAATGGAAGATGCTCAATCTATATCGATGGTATAGAACAGGCTAGCGGTACAGTAACGACAAACATAGCACCTGGATACTCTGATGACGACCAATTGATGATTGGGCTTCGCCGTGCTTCAGGTTTGAGCCAGCCATCTACTAATAGTAAACTGGCACTTGCTAGAATATCAGCAACAGCCCCAACCGATGAACAAATCAAAAAAATGTACAACGACGAGAAGCACCTCTTCCAAGAGAATGCAAAGGCTACTCTTTACGGTTCTTCAGATGCAGTCACAGCACTCGCATACGATGACGACACAGAATTGCTTCATGTCGGAACAAGTGCAGGACGATCATTATTTCAAGGACTAAATAGAGTAGATAATACAACAGATGCGGTAGGTGCGGCTATCAGCGCAAGCAACGGCCTAGTGGTAGAGGATTAAGATATGGCAGTAAAAATTACAAAACCAGAAATTAATATAAGAGAAAAAATTGCTGAACTTGATAAACCTTCAGGAATTGCAGGTGAAGCAATGTTACGTGCTGAGACCCCGCAGGAACAGTTTAATCTGATTAATGCCGGTCGTAGAAATCTGATTATTAATGGCGCTATGCGGATTGCTCAAAGGGGAACCTCTGCATCTGTTACTGGAAGCGGCTTTACTTATGAAACTATTGATAGAATAAAAATAGCGCGTACAGGTACTGACCAACTTGTTGTTACAGCTTCTCAAGCAACTGACGCTCCTGATGGTTTCACATACTCTCATAAACTTGATGTGACAACAGCAGAGAGCGTTATTGACGCTGGCGAATACTATAGAGGGCTTCAGTACACTATTGAGGGCCAAGACCTAACAGGGATAGGTTATGGCACTTCTAATGCAAAGCCAGTAACCCTCTCGTTTTGGGTGAAGTCTAGTCGTGCTGGAACTTATTCTGTGGGTTTTTTCAGAGATGAAAGTACAGATCGGATTTATTCAACTAGCTATACCGTAGATGCAGTTGGAGTTTGGGAATACAAAAGTATTGTTATAGAAGGAGATACCACTAGTGCTATAACAGCAGACAATAGCGGCAGGCTTGCTCTTATATGGTACTTAATGGCAGGTTCAACCTTTACGGGCGGCTCTTTAACAGGTTGGGGAAATTATTCTGCTGCCGGTGACTTAGCAAAGGATCATAATGTTGCGTGGGGTACTTCAACGGATGATTACTGGCAAATCACAGGTGTCCAGCTAGAAGCAGGCAAAGTCGCCACCCCATTCGAGCATCGTTCATACGGCGAAGAGTTGGCGTTGTGTCAGCGTTATTATTACCGAACTGCTCCTGGTAATTCTTACAGTTGGTTAGCTTGGGGAGGTTATTCTAACACTACGACAAATGCTATTGTTTTTCTACAGTTTCCTGAAAGAATGAGAGCAGTGCCCACTCTTGGATATAGTGGTAATTTTCAATTGGCTGACGGACATGGCGTATATAGCTGTAGTAGTCCTACTATTACAGATCCTACTCAAGAAAACGCACGACTAGATTGGAATTCTAGTGGGTTAACAATAGGTAGAACAGCGGCAGTTAGAAATAACAATGATGCATCAGCATACTTAGAATTCAACGCGGAGCTATAATATGAGTTATCAATCAAACATTATTGAAGATAGAGTTGTTTCCATTAAAGACGGCACGTTTAGTATTCCACTAGACCCCGCAAATAGCGACTATCAAAAAATACTCGATGATATTATCGAACAAGGCGCCGACTGCTTTGAAGGTGATATACCTACTGACCTACAAGATGCGGCAGATGCAAAACAATTTGCACAACAGGTAGAAGCGTATAAAACAGCAAAAGCTCGTGTAGCGCAGTATCAACTCTCTGTAGGTATACCAGAATCTACTCAAACTATTGTTACAGGAGAAGCTTGGAATGAGGAAGCTGGAGAGATGCAAGATGTTACAGAAACAGTTGTAACTCCTGCGATTGAACCTCTTGATGCAACAGTAGAAGTTACGACTCAGGAAATGGGCGAAGACCCCGTTACAACGACAGTCGCAAACCCACTGATTGTAAAAGATGATGAAGAAAGAACAGCTGCACAGGATATTATTAATAATACACCTCAGGCAGTTAAAGACCTCGTAGATGGAGTATAAATAGTAATATGGCACTTACAAAAGTTACACAAACAGTTATTGCGACAGGAGCTATAAGCAGTTCTCAAATTGCTAACGGTTCAATAACAGCTGACCACCTCACTGGAGTCAATACTGACCATGTAAGTGAGGGTAGTACAAATGTTTACTATACTGATACAAGAGCAAGGAGTTCCGTTTCAGTAACAGGTGGTAATCTTTCTTATGACTCTGGTACTGGTGTTATTCAATTAACAACTGATACAATACGAGGAGCCATTTCAGTTACAGATGCTGGAGGTGATGGTTCACTTGCATATTCTGCTGGAGTGATTACATATACCGGACCAAGTGCTGCAGAGACAAGAGCACATTTCTCTGGTTCAACTGGTGTTAGTTATAATAGTTCAACAGGTGCTTTTACAACATCAGCAATTCCAAATGGAAGCTTATCAAATAGTTCAATTACAATTAATTCTAACTCTGTTGATTTAGGTGCTTCAGTTACTTTAGATACAGATGATGTTGGAGAAGGTAGTACAAATCTTTATTATACAGATACAAGAGTTGATTCAAGATTAGCAAGTGGTAATGTAGGTAATATCGTAACCACAGGTTATATTGCAGGACCTTCTACATTTACAATTGACCCTGCCGCAGTAGGCGATAATACAGGAACAGTTGTTATTGCAGGTAATCTTCAAGTTGATGGTACGACCACCACAATTAATAGTACTACAGTATCAATAGATGATTTAAACTTTACTATTGCATCAGATGCTGCTGATAGTTCTGCAGCCAATGGTGCAGGTATAACTATAAACGGTGCGGGCGCAATCTTTGCTTGGAGCCATACTCTAGGATCAATGACACTCAACAAAGAGTTGAGACTTGATAATAATAAAGGTCTTTTCTTTTCTAATGCCGCCGCCAATGCAACACTTGGTATAAAAGCAGACGCATCAGATAATATCACATTCAGACAAAATGGTAGCTGGGATAGACTAGTTATTAAAAATACTGGCGTTGACGTTTCAGGCAATATAGTTGTAACAGGTACTGTTGATGGAGTAGATATTGCCGCACGAGATGCTGTATTGACTTCTACTACAACTACAGCTAACGCAGCACTTCCAAAAGCTGGTGGTACAATGACTGGTGCTTTAACAACAAGAGATGTAACTGTTTCTAACGGATACATATTGGTGGATGGAGGTACTACGTCAAACACTACTTTAGAAGCTGTGTTGTGGGCAAGAAGTCAAATCGGAGCATCAATACCCCAACTTAATGTGCAAGGGGATCAATGGCAGTTTGGTGGTGGTGGAACGCTCGATACTTCTCCGACAATGACTGTTGATTATGGTTCAGGCAACGTTGGAATCG
>Ga0209534_10005774_pt1 | contig 10919 bp, 8 predicted proteins | sample COG_07_FD_184751 | JGI IMG/M metagenome (GOLD analysis project Ga0209534, IMG submission 184751) | Pelagic Microbial community sample from North Sea - COGITO 998_met_07 (SPAdes) (version 2) | ecosystem: Environmental > Aquatic > Marine > Neritic zone/Coastal water | place: Helgoland, sampling... | reverse complement strand
ATAAGGATAGAATAGTGTTTGATACAACATTCAGTGATGGGCAATATAAGAAAACGGCTGATAATCACAAATTAATGAATTTAATTGGTGATTTTGAATTTATCGGTATAGAAGAGGGAATTAAGAGGAGTGTTGAATGGTTTGTTGAGAATTATGAAGTTTGTAGAAAATAAATTGAAAATTTTTAAATTTTTTTAATTTATTTATTTATTTTTTTTTTAATTTTCTTCTTCTTCAAATAATTTTTGATGAGTATTTTGCCATCTTACAAAGTTTAATTTATAAATTTTTCTATTAAATTTCACTATATTTTTTTGGAATGAAAATTTTGCAACTTTATTTTGTTTTTCATAAATTTTAAACAGATCTATATATGTTTTACTACCAATGTAAAACATTTTAGAAGAATTGATTTCTTTATTTTCTTTTTTTTCTTCCAATAATTTTTTTTTTATATTTTGAAGAACATTATGAAAAAATATATTATTTTTTGTTAATGCTATAATTCCTCCATTTCTTGTCCTGTTTTCATTTGGATGTTTCCAACCAATTACCTGTATATTTTTATTAAATTTTTTAGTGAAATAAATTAATTTATATATTTCATTTTTTGCCAAGAATTTGAGATCTAAATATACGCCACCAAATTTATATAAAATTATATACCTTCCTATATCTGCTAATAGAGCAGGATACATTTTATTTATTTTTGAAAATAAATCTGCTAATTCTTTATCATAACTTTGTAATAAATTTAAAATATCTTCATAAAACCAATATATAATTATTTCACCTTGATTGTAATTTCTTAAATGTATTTTTTTTATAAAATCTAATTTTTTATGTTTTCTTGAAAGAACATTATGTGGATTAATAAATATATAATGTCTTAATTTAATCATATATTTATAAAAATATAAAATAAAATAAATTATTTCTTAACACATCCTTTACATTGATCGTCATAACTACAACAATGTGGAGTATCACCATAACTATTAAAACAGAATTGACCTCCTACACAACTTCCATCACTCGCACATCCTCTGGGGCAATGACCGCTTTTTCTATTTAACTTGTGACCTCTATTGTAAAAAGGATGGTTCAAAAAATAAACAGTTTGATATTTGTTTCTGGCATTATAATAAAAGAATTCATATGCTGAATATGATATAATTCCCAAAAATATAAGTGTTATGATTATAATAATCGAGGTTATAATTATATCCATAGTATAAATATAATAATATTTTTTTATAAAAATATGAAAAGTTTTTCATTCACATAATGAATGGTTAAATAGTTCAAAATTATTTGAACTATTTTGGTTTTTGAAATTTGCATTATAATCACATTTTTTTACATTTTATTTTTTTTGATAAAAAAAAGTTTATATTCAAGAGTGTTGTATATATATATATACTTTAATCAATTTTTTATGTTTTATTATAATATATATGAAAAAAGTACGTTTATTAAAAAATGGAAGATATGCAGGTTACTTAAAACAGAAAGATGGTAAATGGAAATATTCTTTTATAAGTAATAAAATAGGAGGTCTTTTAAATAATAATTACGAATCAATAGGAAATTATAAAAATAATACAATAGTTAATAATACAATAGTTAATAATAATTACAAAAAAAAAGAAAATAATATAATTAATAATAATATTTTTTCTAATAAAATAGGTCAACCATATAAAAACAATTATAATAGAAACAAAGAAGAAATAAAAAAAATTAAAAAATTAACAAAACAAGAAAAAAAAGATAAAATTAAATTTCTAAAATTAAAATACGCCAGTAAGAAAAAACATAATTTAGGTTTTCAAAATATTGCTTATGGAAAAATAGAAAAATTTACAAATGAAATATTAGAAGAAGAACCAAATTTTTACAAAAAAATGGCAAAAAATTTAGCAAAAAAAAAAATAAAAGTTCCTTTGAAAGAACCAATTACTATTAAAAATAAATTTGAAAAATCTAAGAAAAAATGGTTAGTTAGAAGAAAAGATTGTAATACTAAAATATGTAAAAAACAAATAAACGCAACACAATTTTTTACAAATGCTTTTAATAAAATTTTAGAAATAAAAAATGCAGAAAGACCTAGAGAAATACAGCATAAAAATAATAAAAAAAGGCAAAATAACACATCTCAGCCAGGTAATCAACGTGTCGAACCACGAAGTGCTTCACTTCCAGCAAGAAGAAAAAATAACACATCTCAGCCAGGTAATCAACGTGTCGAACCACGAAGTGCTTCACTTCCAGCAAGAAGAAAAAATAACACATCTCAGTCAGTTTTCCAACGTGTCGAACCACGACGCAAAACTGTTCAACCAGAAAAAAAACAAAATAATAATGAAAAGGCTATTCAGAATTATATAAAAAAAGAACATAAAAATATAAATTCAGAAGAGCAAACAAAAAAAAATAAAAAATTTTTAAATAATGAAAAATTAGAAAATAAAAAGTATGTAAATGATAATAAAGCCAAATTTTACAAACCATTAGCCGAATTAATTAAGTTATATTTTGATGTCTCAAATACAATATTGGATAATAAATATATACCTTGTTACACAAAAGTTCTTGAGTTCTTTTACAATACTCAAGGACAAACAAAAGGGGAACAACAAGATTCACAAGAATTTTTGAGTTTTATAAATACATGTATAAATAAAATTTATTCAGCCACACAGAATTCTATTAATGTTAAATGTGATAGAGAAAAAAATGTCCTAAAACAATTTGAAAATAATTTTAAAACAAATAAATTAGAAGAATTATTAGGAACTATATTTGCTACTGAATACAATATTAAAAAACAATGTGTAAAGGTAAAATTTGAGAAGAAATTAATAATTAATTTAGAAGTTTCTGAAAATCTTAAAGTAGATAATATAAATAAGTATTTAGAAGAAAAAAAAGAAAAACTAGAACACCGATATTTAACAGACAAAAAAGAAAAATATTATTTCTTTAATAACTATTGTTTAATTCAACTGAAGGTATTTTTAGTTAAAAAAAATCAGTCAGGAACATACAAGATTAAACCTGAAATAAAAAATATCTCAGAAAATATAAAAAATACAAATGGAGATGAATATGAATTAATGGGTGTGGTTGTTCATAGGGGAACAAGTATGAATTCAGGACATTATATGGCTTATGTAAAAAGAAATAATATAGTTTATAAATGCGATGATAGAATTATAACATCTGGAGAACAGTTTAATAATATACCAAAAAATGAAACACCTTATATTTTACTTTACAAAAAAGTTTCCCATAATAAAAGTGACGAACAAATTAAACCTAAAGGAATACAAAATTGGAATCCTTTTAGTTTTATTTGCTTTGCTAATGCTTCATTACAGTTATTATTCACAATTCCAGAAATTAAAGATTTGGTAGAAGTTTAATCATTGTAAAAAATTAGTTATATTTATACATTTTTATAAATATAATTGTAATTATAAAATAATTGTAATTATACATTCTCATTCTTCAAAACCATTCGAACGATTTTTAACTTTGTTAAAAAACATTCTCATTGAATGGCTCATTCTTCGCCATCATTCGAATGTTTAGAAAACATTCTCATTGAATGGCTCATTCTTCGCCATCATTCGAATGTTTAGAAAACATTCTCATTGAGTTTTTCATTCTTCAAAACCATTCGAACATTTCCTAATTCACTTTGTGAATTAGAAAACATTCTCATTAAAATTATTATATTTACCTGGTTGGTTCAAGCAAGTAACTCTAAATGCCAACATATGTTCGTTCCCTTTGAAATTTACTAATGAACCATCATATCTTAAAAAGTTAATATCCATATAATTCAATCTTGCTAATGGTGGATTGAAATATTTAATCTCTTTATCTAATGAAATTTGTCCTGAATTTACAATTGTTTTACATTTCTCATCTAATGGAATAACAGCATAAGCATCTGCTATACTTGCTGGTTTTGCTTTCAAATAATGGAATTGTGGAATGTCTAAAATAACATATTGGGGACAACCTAAATCGAAAGCACGGTTACTATAAATAGCGTAATATGGTGATATGTCACCTGCTGGATCTGCGCCAGATGTCAAAAAATCTTCAACAACAATTGTCTCTTTATTAATAATTTCAACTATTCTAAAAGTTCCATTAGCACATTCTAAATAGTCTCCAACTGAGTAATATTCTCTCATATCTTGTCCTGATGTAACAGTTAAAGTCCATTGATCGTAACCAGATGTAGAAACAGGTCCAGAAGAAGTTACTGTTACTGTTTCAATAGTATTCAAATCACAATCTTTCCTTTCATCAAATTTTGTATCAGCCACGTGTTTCTCTCTTTTAAAACCGATTGTTCTATCAATACTTTCATAATGGATACTCTCGTAATACTTATCAATATCTCCTTGATTACATTTAATAAATTTATCTCCCATACTATAATCTAAATCAAATGAAAAGGGTTTATTCGATTGAATTTTTAAAATGTGTGTATCAGGATCTTGATAGAAGTTAAAATAAGCATCAGTTCCTTCATCAATAAAAGTTTCAAAGATATTTCCTTTTGAACCATTTAAATAATTAAGGAAACTTTCATTGCTGTATTCACCATTATCTAAAACGAATTTCTTACAGACCTTAGTTGGAGAAGCGTCTTCACCTACACTTAAAATCATTTGATTATTTTTATCATAAATATTATAAACTGTATTTGGTATTTCTGCCAATACTAATTCTACACTGATTACATCTTTATATTCCTCTTCTAATTCATATCTGTATTTATTTGGTTTTGGATATAATATGTAATCCCTATCCCTACTGTCAATAACTAATTTCTCTGAAATTCTTCCGTGAGTTTTATTTCTATCAGGTGGTTTTATAACAAATTGATCGTAAGTTGGATTGTAAATACTCATTCCACTATTAGGTGGATTGAATGCGTTTTTATTAAAAGGTTGATTAGTATTCCTTTGATTAGTTTGTTGAGGTGTCATTGTCTGCATCCCTTTAAAATGATTGTTTTGAAACATCTAATATATATAATATATATTTTATTAAATTTTTTCAATCGTGTCCGTATTAGGTTTAAAAATAAATTAAAATAAAAATAAATAATTAATGAGTTCGACATTTTTAAGCCAATTCAATATAGATTTATTAAAGAATACTTTAAAAGAACATTTAGGTCCAAAAATAGATTTCGACGAAATATTAATAAATAGAATTCAACAAATTAATTCAACAATTGACAATAATAATCTACCAAGTAAAGCCGAATATAAGAAATATATTATTGGACTAAATAAAAAAGTTATAGGTTCTGTTATGAATGATATAATATCACTTCAAAGACAATCAATGGCAAGACATAGAGAAGAACAACGTGAAAGAGAAACTTCTAATCACGTTTTTGATACAGCAAAACAGATGCATTTACCAAATAATACAAATGTTATGGATAGACCACAAGTTCAACCACAACATAAACAAGTGAATACAATATACAATGATATGAAAAACAATAGAGAAGAGATGTTTCCTAAACAGAAACCGATTGATTTCAGTGATAAAGCAGTTGAAAATGAAAGACCAACAAATGAGTTATATGAAAATATGATGAAAAAACGCGAAACTATGAATTTAAATATTCCTAAGCAAGTTCAAGAGGTTACATCATCTCCTATTCAATCAACACCTATTCAATCGACACCGATAAATGAGATTATGAATATTGCTAATAGGATGGAAGTTGGAGAGATGAGTAATAATAAGCGATTGAGTAATAGAGTTGAGGAAAAAAAGATTGTTAAAGAAGTTCCTTTGAAGAATATTTATGTAGATATTGATTCGAGATTTAGAAATTTAGTTTTGAATGAAAACCCGAGTGGATTTGAAATTAATTTCCAGCCAGAACAAGATGTTTTCATTAATGAGTTGAAAGATGATAATGGTGTGATTATACATAATTCTAAAAGAATATTTTTGAATAATAGAAAATTAGATTTGCCGGGGAATATTCGTGAGATTGAATGTATAAATGTAATTGCCCCTTTAGAATCTAAAAGTTGGAATAGGTTTCGGAAAAAAACGCCACTTTCAAATAATCTTTATGAATTTAATTTAGATGATGGTCAAATGGAATTTAATGAGCCATATTTACTATTGAATATAGATGAATTACGTGGGAAATACAGAAGTATAAATAAAATGTATGGAAATACTTTTGCTAAATTAATTCCTAATAAAATTGGAAAGAATTTCGTTGAATTACGTCCATCAGGGAGACACGAAGTTTATAAAGGAGATGATATAAAAATAAATAAACTCACTCTTAATCTAATGAAATCAAATGGAAAGAAATATTTAAGTGATTGTGATATGAATAAATTATCTAAGATTGGTGAATGTGATGGTTTTACATCTATAAGTCTTGGAACAGGATTAGAAAGGTTTGAGGTGGATGATTTATTATATTTTTATAACAATTCACCGAAAGAAGAGAATGTTATATTCTTTCATCAAAATGTTAGAGTGAAAAGTTTATTAGAGAGTAATGAAGTTGAATTTGATAATTTTAGTAATGAAGTTATAGAAAAGGGGAATGTGAAAGGAGGAATTGAAGTAGATTTTAATGGGATATTTGTGGAGAATAGTGAATTAATGATATTAAATTTGGAGGTTATGAATGGGATAGAGGATAAGAAGAGGATATATTCAAATGTTGATATGAAGTATGTATTTCAGCATTTATTGGGTGGAGAGTTAAGGAATATAAAATTAAATCAAATATTGAAGGGTGGGGTTAATGAGTATATATGTTTAAGTATTCGTGTGAATAATAATGTATTAAATAAGTATTTTAAGATAATCGGTTTTAATAGGCGTGGATTGATTATTTTGAATGATGAAAATATGAAATTCCAGAAAAAAGATATTATGAGGATTGGTTTCACGAGAGATGTTGTAAGGGGAACACAGAGTGATGATGAAGAAGGATTATTTTTTGTTGGAGGACACAAAATAATTGGTAAAGTAGATGATGAATTAATATTAGATTTAAAATTCCGTGGTGAATTTAATAATTATAAAAGTGAGAATGTTTTAACCATTCAACATAAAAAACAAATTAATTACTCATTCAGGATTGGTTATGTGTAATAATTTGGTAAATGCTTACACATATACGTCCCTTCCTGATAATAACCATTTTTTGCATAATACTCTCTTACACCAATTCCAGAAATCACCGAGGTCTTCTTGAATTTATTATTCGAAGCGATATTCTCAGCGGCTTTAAGTAGTTTCTTTCCAAAACCAAAATGTTGAGTTTTTGATTTCTTAGAATTATGCGGAACCATAAGTCCATATACATGCAACTCTCTAATAAGAGCGCTTCCTTTCAATTCATCAAATAGAACATCTTCTGTTGAATGATTTAACCTAAGGCGACAAAAGCCATAAATGATTGAATTATCTTTACTTTCATATGAAATGAAATACTCATCTGCTTCATTATCATCATATTTCCGCACCATTAAACGGACATTTTCCGGATCAATCTTTCTTGTTTTAATCTCTCTACAACGGATACATTTACATGGTGTCCCCCTGCGAATTAACTCATCTTGAAGTTGTCCTCTTAAACTAATGTTTTGGTTTCCACCGAAGATTTCAGTTGTAGGAATATCTCTAATAACACGGTTAAGGCGAATCCAAGGGAAAACATTTGTTTTCGCGTGTAGAATTAAATCAACAATCTTCTTATTACCAGTTTCCGGGTTAATCTCTTCTGCATATGGTTTATATTCACCTGAGAAATATAGATCGTAGATTTTGGTCCAACGAACTACTTCTGTGGGGTAAATTTTCCATTGATCTGCTTGTAAGTCTGGTTCTGTTAGTTTATATTCTACAATATCATAATCATCTTTAATAAAATATTTGATAGATAGAGTAATAACTAACATAAACGGTGTCAAAGTAATTAAACCGTATGTAAAATCAGTAATAATTGTGAAAAAGCCGATAAATGCGAATGTAAATAAGAATAATTTCATAATTTTCATTAACCGAGAATTCTTACATTCATTGTATGATTTAATTCCTAATAAACGGTTAAACATATCCATATCTTTTTCATAAGTGCTTCCATATAGGTCAGGCATTAAATGAATATCAACTTTATATCCATTCTGTTTAAGTAGGTGCAGAGCCTTCTTTGTATCATCTGTATAACATCCGCGATCAATTTTCTTTAAAACATCATCGTGAATATGTTGAACCCCGAGTTGAACTCTGGTGCATCCATATTTTCTGAATCGACGGATTTCATATTTATTAATACAATCAGGTCGGGTTTCGAGAGTTAAGCCGATAATTCTACTTTTAGCGGTTTGGTTAAGGAAGATTTCGTCTTCTAATGAAAGGCGATTTCTCTTCACTTCATCATAAAATGTATTCGCTGAATAGTAAATATCACGGATAAACTCTTCTTGATATGGAACAGGGTAATGAGACCAAGTTCCACCTAATACTAAAACTTCAATCTTATCAATTATGTGTCCACATACGTGAAGAGATTGTGCTCTATCATAGAATTGAAAAACAGCATCGAAATTATTCGCATTAGCCCGTCTAACAGCCGGTTCAGTTGAGATATAACTTCTTGGTTGTTCTATTTTAACTGCGGTTAATTCTTCTTCATTTTCAACTTCATCTGCAAATTTATGAAGAACTCGAATTGTGAATTCCTGGGTTTCATCATCATAATCATAAGAAGCACCAACTTGGATTTCTGTTTTATCATTCAAAATCAAATAAGTAATAACGCGAACTTCTTCAATATTCTCTTTCGATTGTAATCTAATGTAAGTGAATTTCTCATCTTTTTTAACAACGCCTAAATTCGAACAATTAAGCCTAACCTCTCCTTCAAGAGGACAATAAGCACAATTCTTTCCACAACTGAACTTTTGACGGACTTTTTTACCATTTTTCATATATTCAGGGTATGGTGAAGTTAAAACTGTAATAACTTCAACACCAGATGATTTCCTTGTTAATTTCTTTGTCATTAATCTATCCAATGTTTCATCCATTTTCAACTCACCAGAAGAAATCAAACGTCTATACATATAAATCATATCAATCTTTCTTGGTAAGAATTTATATCTTCTACGAATTACTTTACATTCCTTTTCAAATTCCTGGGGGGTAGTAGGGTAAGTATCGACTAAATCAATAATAAACTTTTTTAGAAGTGGTTCGTTTTTAAGAACAATATCTTTACTTTTAACAATATCTTCAATTTCCATAATAAGACATTATAAAATGTGTGTTTATCTTTAAATAAATCATTTTTTTTTAATTTGATATAATAAAAATATGAATAGTTTTATTAAGGCTACTTCAATGAATTTTATAGATGATGTTTATGAAAGTGTAAAAGAAAATACTTAAAATAAAGTTTATAGATTATGTTATGACAGATTATGTAAATTCAGTTATAGCGAGTGTAGTATCGGCAATTTGTACTAAAACAAGTGTTGCGCCTCTTGAAAGATTGAAAGTTTTGAAGCAATCTCAAATTTATTATAATCGAAATAATTATAATAAAAGTTTTTTAGATTCTGTAAAATATATAAGGCGTAATGAGGGTTTGAAAGGATTATACAGAGGAAATATGTCTAATTTAATTCGCGTGACACCTACATATATGTTAAAGTTTCCGTTAAATGAGTATTATAGGGGGATATTTGGTGTTGATACATTCGAGAATTTGTTAAAGAGTGGAATATCTGCAGGTATGACACAGACAATTATAACTTATCCTTTGGATATGATGAGGACAAGGATGTCATTAGATAATAAGATGACGAATAATTATAATGGATATTATAGATGTGCTCGTAATATTATTGCGAATGAGGGTTTTAGGGCTTTATATAAAGGTTGTTTAATAAATTTCACTACATATCCTTTGTATGTTGGATTACAATTTTCAATTTATGATAGTTGTAAGGAGGAATATGGGATATTTTCAGGAACAATTGCGGGGAGTATAGCCCAATCATTGATGTTTCCAGGGGATACAATTAAGAGGCAGATGCAGATAAATGGTTTAGATAATAGTGGAAATAAAATGAATGGTTTAATTGATTGTGTTAGATATATTTTTAGAAATTATGGTGTGTTAGGGTTTTATCACGGTTATGGGATAAATATGATTAAGGTCGTTCCAGAGGCTACAATTCAGTTTATGGTATATGATTTTGTAAGAAGAAATTTAATCGCAAAGACCACGAGTGAATAGGAATTTGACTAAGTCGAAGTTTTTTCCGCTTATTTTTTTAGTTACAATAAGGTTATATATGAAACCAACGATAATTGTTAATAGAATAAAAATTTGTAAAATATTAACAATATCGAAACCTTTATCGAAATCAAGGAATGTTGTTATATCTATTTTCTTTTCATTTTCATCCATATTTTCGTCTCTGTATAAATAGATATTTAATAAAATAAAAATTAATATGAAAAGTATTAATGAGAAATGAAGGTTAATACAACTTGTTAATACGAATATAACATAAATAATTGCTGAAAAAGTCAAATATTTTGGTAATCCTGAGACATTATTTAAGAAAGTATTTGGATAGATATTGTAAGGGGTGTACCAGTTTAGAACGAATGTGAAGAAATAAATAGTAAAGAAAATCATAACTTGGCGAAAATAAATATTATCTCTGAGAAATCTACGGACATTACAGTTCATAACATTTTGTATATTTGAACTATAAAGTAACATATACATAAAGAAAAGTGAAACAAAGATAAGGACTAACATATATATTTTACAAACAAATTTATTATTAAACATCTAATAATAAATTTAC
>Ga0209534_10005755_pt1 | contig 10933 bp, 15 predicted proteins | sample COG_07_FD_184751 | JGI IMG/M metagenome (GOLD analysis project Ga0209534, IMG submission 184751) | Pelagic Microbial community sample from North Sea - COGITO 998_met_07 (SPAdes) (version 2) | ecosystem: Environmental > Aquatic > Marine > Neritic zone/Coastal water | place: Helgoland, sampling... | reverse complement strand
TATTGCAAAAATCTTGTTTTTGTGTTTCTATAATGCTCAAATTATCATTTTTTTTAATATTTAATAGTGTATTATCGATATTGCAAAAATCTTGTTTTTTTTGAATTTTATAATCAATATTAATATTTTCATATTTATCAAAATCAATAATTATATCATCTTGATTATTTTTTTGTGTATCATAGCATATTGATAAAATATTATTGTAAAATAATCTAAAAAATTTTATAGCCATTAACTATATTAATCATATATATTTTTATATAATTAATATACTTAAATCTAAAAGTAATTATATTTAAGATTTACGCTTAGATTTACTTTTTTTCATTTTCATTTTCATTTTTCTATATTTAACTAAATTCATCATTTTACCTTTTGATAAAACATATAATTTTTGAGAGCCGCTTTTTTTATATAATATTTTTTTAAGTCCTTGTACAACAACTTTCTTAGATTTACCAGTTTTACCTTTAAAAATTTTATACTTGTCAAATGTCATTTATACTGAGTTCTATTAAAATATGAGAAAAAATTAATGACAATATTTTGTATAAATAAAATTTAATTAGTTTTCGACATCCATATAAGGGTTGTTTAAAATTGCTATTATATTTATAAGAAATAACAATACTTAATTTTTTTAATACAAATTCATAATATTATTTAAAAATTATATAATATATATAATATATAGAATGCAGATTTTTGTAAAAACATTAACTGGAAAAACAATTACATTAGAAGTTGAAAGTAGCGATACGATTGATATGGTAAAAAGTAAAATTCAAGACAAAGAAGGTATTCCTCCTGATCAACAAAGATTAATTTTTGCAGGAAAACAACTAGAGGACGGTAGAACATTAGCCGATTATAATATCCAGAAAGAATCCACTCTACATCTTGTTTTGCGATTAAGAGGTGGTTAATTAATTTATTATATAAAAAAATTAGTTTAATTATATAATAAATGAATATAACAAAACACGAAGAAAAATTATTTGATATATATAGTTATTATAAAACATATAAATTACCAATTATATATGGACTAATTTATGGTGGTATATCATCATATTTTGCATCATATGTACCTTTAATACACACAGAAATGGTTAATATATTATTAGGTAATGAAATAAATAATAATGAATTATATAAATATATGTCATCATTTATATTTTATAAAATATCAACAAATATGTTTGCGGGTTTGAGAGGATATATGTTTACGAAATATATTAATTTAATATCAATATTAATTAAAAAAGATGTATTAAATAAATTAATAAATAATGATATGGAATATTTTATAAATAATGATAATTCTGAAACTATAGAATTGATAGTAAATGATGCAAAAAAAATGGCAGATTTATATACATTATTTATGAATATGACATTAAGAAATGTAATTCATTTTCTAGTCATATCATACATACTAATAAATAAATCATTAAAATTGTATATAGTATGTTGTATTATATCGTCTTTTCAATATTTTATACAAAAAAAATATATAGATATATATTATCATAATAGTGTTGATAAAACAAATAAAATTGAAAAGGATGAAAGAAAAATAGTTAGTGATTATGTTAATAAAATAGTAACATATCGTTCTTTGGGTTTAGAGAATAAATTAAAAGATAAATTATATGATTTATATAATAATAATATAAAAATTAAGAATGAAGAAGCTAAATATTATGGTTTAACACATTTATTATCAGATAGTATAAATCATTGTTTACATTGTATATTAATATTGTTTGGAATTTATTTAAACATGTCATATAGAATAATTTACGAATTTACATTATATATAAATATAATATTAAATATAATAAATGAATTTGTCGTAACAAAAAATGAATTTGTAAAAAATAAGTTAGCGATTAAAAAGGTAAATATATTATTTAGTGATAATAATAATAAAAATAAATGGGGTGATTTTATGTATAATAATATTGAAACATGTCAAGGAAATATCAATATAGAAAATGTATCATTTAATTATAATAATAATTATAAATTATTCAATAATATATCTCTAAATATACTTGGGAATAAAATAACAGGAATAAAAGGCGAATCTGGAATTGGAAAAAGTACCTTATTTAAGTTAATATTAGGTTTATATAAAGTGAATTCAGGAATTATAAAAATAGATAATATATGTATAAATAATTTTGATAAAAATTATTTTTACAATAATATAATATCTTATGTTGGACAAGAACCTGAATTATTAGAAGGAGATGTTTATAGCAATATAATAACAAATGTAAATTATGATAGAAATTTATACAATTTAATAAATAAATTAATTGAAAATATAGATTTAAAAAATATTAATTTGTCAGGGGGTCAAAAGCAAAGAATTGCAATTGCGCGAGCTATAATGAAAAAACCTAAAATATTATTATTAGATGAACCAACATCAGCACTAGATAGAGATAATGAAGATAAGTTTATGGAAATAATAACAGAAATAAGTAAAACATATAATATGACAATAATGATAATTTCGCATAAAAAAACTACATTAAAAAAATGTAACGAAATTATTGATTTTGAAAAATTAATTTATATAAACAATATTATATAAAAATAATTTATATTTGTATTACAATGTTAAGAAAAGTAATAATTATTATTTATTTACTATCAACTGTAAATAGTTATATTATTAACAAAATCGTTATTAATAATAAAAACGTAATAATTAAGGAAACATATAATGGTAAATTTATTGAAAATTATAAATATTATGATAAATATAATAAAAAAAATTTGAAATTAAAATATGCTCATTTCACTTTGGTTAAATAATTTTCATGAACATATTTTTCGATATTATGGTAATCATCTCGTGATTTATAAAAATTTTCATTTTCTATTTCATCTATATATTCACTGTGTAATAAATTATGATAATTAGCATCGTTTATTACATTTTTTTCAATATTTTTTTCAATTTTTTTTTCAATTTTTTTTTCAATTTTTTTTTCAATAAATTTATTATTATATAATTTATTTTCATTATGAATTTTGTTATCAAATGCTTTTAATATTTTATTTTGAGGTTTGTACATATAAATATTATAAAATATTAAAATTATCATAATAATAATTGCAATTAGTAATATTCTATTCGCATTTGATAAAATATTTTCATTTTTTGAAATAATAACATTAATTGTTAAAGCGAATGTTGTAAATATTATAAATAAAAGTATATATATATACACAAGTTTAATATTTAACATATTATTTATCTAATTTAAAGATACATATAAATATTATTATCTTCAATAAAATTACAAAATAAATTACCCTTTGGCGATAAGACAAAACTTTATGTAGATTATATGCACCACTATGTTCATTAAATAGACAATATAAGATGTTAACACCCATTGATAATACATACATAAGTCTTACATATAAAATACTTTTATTTCGATATTTTAGTACTATTTATAACAGGATATACAGAATTTTAGTGAATTAATTTAAAAAAATTATCCATATATAATAGAATTAATTTAATGTCTCGTGAAAATTTATATATATCATTCAATGAATATATAAATGTAAAAGAATATAAAGCGTTTTTAAAAAATATTTATTATAATTTGGAATTTGGTAAAAATATTTACGGATTGTCTATATTTAAAAATAAAAATATGTGCAATTGCAATATAGATTCTTTAAAAAATATTACTTATTTGACTAGAGGAACAAATGATATATATAGTGCAAATATTAAAAATAAATGTATAAGTAAATCAATCTATTTTACTAATAAAATAGATAAAATAATATTAAAAGTATGTAACGGTTACGACGGTATCGATACTGACGATGAAGAAGATGATGAATATAATGAGAACGAGTGTTTATATACAAATGAATTAATAACATCAATATTATATTCTCATTTAGTTATTAATAATATATCATCAAATTTATTATTATTGTTTGGGTATATGATTAATTGTAAATTAGATAAATTATTAAAAAACAAAGAAAACGAATCTCTTATATTTAATAGTTATGTAAATGGTATAATTTTTAAAAATTTAAAAAAAAAATTAAATATTAGACAAGTATTTGAATTGTTTTATACAATAATATGTTGTTATGCATCTTTTGGATATTGTATAGTCGACATAAATTTAGAAAATTTTATGACAAAAAAGGATAGTTTTAACACTGTGATTAAAGTATATGATAAAATGTTTTATTTTGAATCGCAAAAAAGTGTTTGTATTATAGATTATCAAACTGATAATAAACCTGAAAAAATAATAAATTTGAGAAAATATATATATGCTGTCGCTCAATTATTAGATACAAATATAAAAGAAGAATTATTAGCAATTAATATAGGTGATTATAATTATGTAATGAAACAATTTATAAATTGTAAATGTTTTAAAAAATATATTATTAATAATACAAACAAATGTAAAAAATATAGAGAGATTGTATTTGATGTAATAAAAATACCATCTGTGATATCTTTAAATAAAAAAAACTCAATTATCAAATCGAGATTAATGAGAATAAAATCAAATTCAAGAATAAAATCAAATTCAAGAATAAAATCAAATTCAAGAATAAAATCAAATTCAAGAATAAAATCAAATTCAAGAATAAAATCAAATTCAAGAATAAAATCAAATTCAATAATAAAATCAAATTCAGGAATAAAATCAAATTCGGGAATAAAATCAAAATCGCGAACAAAATCAAATTCAAGAATTAATACGATAATGCGTACAATTAATGAATAAAAATTGATTATTAACATTTATTATATTTTAAATGTTAAAAATTGATAAAAATATAATATTAAAAATTTTAAAAAATATTATTATTACAATTAGCAAATCAAATATTAATTTTTATACTATTAATAAAATAATTAATTTAATTAAATACGAAATAGCATTTATAACAACTACAAATTTATCAATAGATGATGAAGAAACAATACCAATTAGACCGTGCTTTAAAAAGAACAAAAAGAAGAAAGATAAGAAAAATAAATTATAATAAATTATTTTTAATAATAGTTAAAATATAAGAATTTATAATATTTGAATAATTATTTTTAATTAATTTAAATTTGTTATCAATAAAATTTATATATCCTATATAAATATCATTATCTGTATATGGTACTTTATTTTTAAAATAAATTAAATAATTATTATTTTTGTTACATTTAGAAATTGATACCTTATAAAAATATATCAATTCTTTATTATTCTTCTTAATTTTTTTTATTTTATTTGTCATATTTAATTCTATAGTTTTGATATCATATATCATTTATTTTAATAATAAAATAACAAATCATTTTTTAAATTTAATTTCTAAATTTAAAAATTTTACCTTTTCTTGCCTTTTCTTTTCGCGCATTTTCTAATTCTTTCTTTGTTAATTCTTTAAATGTTAAAGGTGTTTTTGATGTTATTTTTTTAGTTGGTCTATAAACATCATTTTTATTTTTATATCCTATTTCACCTCTTTGGTTTTTCCATTCCTCTTTAAACCATCTTGATAATCCGGTTTTTATGTTTTTTTCCCCATGATATGCATTATTATTATTATATTTTTTGAAATATTTTTTTTTATATTCTTTTACAAGTATACCACTCCTATATGCAGAATGTTTAGGAATTTTTTTATAAATTATTATTTTTACTTTGTCATATAATATTTTATCATTCGGTATATTTACCATATCTATAGAATAATAATATTTAAAATGAAATTATAATATTTATATAAAAGGAAAAAAAATGATTTATCCATGTTATATATTTTAACATGGATAATTTAACAAAACATTTCAAATATTTTAATGAATTTGACGAAGATATACAAAATCTTATTTTAAGTAAAATACGAAAACCACAAGATAAAAATTTATTAAATGATATAATTGATTATAAAAAATCTAAAGAATTATTATTTAATCGTTATGAATATAATGGATATACATATGATATTAACGATGATATGTTTTATATATATTATCAGATTGATAATGATTTAATTGGATATTATAATGACTATATTGCTTTAGATAATTGGGTTACAATAGAAAATATTAAAAAATTAGAAAGAATTTTATCAATTAAATATAAATTTATTAAAAACAAAGATAAAACATTAAAAAATATATTATTTTCTAATAATTTATCAACCAATAGTCGTATAAATATATTACTAGGAGGGTTAACTATTGCTGAAAGAAAAAGTTTTATATCAACTGTAGTTTTTTATTAAAAACAAAGATATGACATTAAAAAATATATTATTTTCTAATAATTTATTAGCCAATAGTCGTATAAATATATTACTAAGGGGGTAATTATAGTTGATATAAATCATTTATATTCTTTATCTTTCTTATCATTTTGATATTTGATTTATACGATGATATAAATTTATTATCATTATATTGAATTTTTTTTACAAAATTATTGTGATATTTTTCTGAATCAGTAGGTGGATATTTCAAATACCATGTTAGTAATGTATCTATATTAATTATTTTATCTAAATCAAATTTATATTTAAAAATAATATACAAAATAGATCTTGAAATAATGCCCTTAGAGTTATCAGTTGGTATAAATAGTTTTTTTTTATGATTTACATAATTATTATTTTCTAATTTAATCCAATCGTTTGTAGTAATATCATTTTTAACGAATAACCATGTATTATTTGAATAAATAATATTTTCTTCATAATCTGAATACTTATAATTAGACCTTGCATTATTTAATATTTTTGTTGTTTTAAATAAATTATGCATGTCGTTTTTTGCATCATTTACCATATAAGAACTTGGGAAAATATGTTCAAGCGAATATACATTATTTTTAGATATATCATTATTACTTTTAACATATAATATTGGCATATTATAATCTGCTATAATATAGTATCTTGGGTTTTTAATATTATCACAGTGATGTTTACAATATATATTATATTTATTAATATATCTTAATAACTTATTATGTGAAAATGCAAAAGAATTTGTAAAAATATTACAAAATAATAAAATCATTAGAATATACATATTATATAAATAATAAATATATTATTATAATATATTGTAATCAAAATGTTAAATAAAAAACGAAAAAAAACTTGCGATAAGTTTGAAAGCGAAAAACGATGTAAATTAGATAAAAAAAGGAAATATAATTTAGATTTATTTAATAGTATTTTAAAAAAAACAAAAATAATTATGAAAAATTATATATTGATGGATTCAAATTATTTGATATTATATGGTTTATTATAAATTATATTGTTATTTAAAACCATATTTATCAGTTATAGTATCAGTTATTTTTTAAAAATTATAAAAAAATATATATATATATAGATGAGTAATAAAAGCAGTAATAAAGAGTTTAATTTTCAAACATTTATTGATGGGACAGGCGAAAGTGTTAATTTGTTAACAGAAAGTATAGGTTTTGGGAAAGTTATTGGTAACAATAAAAATTCTCCAGAAAAACCTAAAAAGTCACTAGAAAATCCAAGTCCAGGAAAAAGTCCACAAAATCGAAGACAAAGTCCAAGTCTAAAACGAAGTCCAAGTCTAAAACGAAGTCCAAGTCTAAGACGAAGTCCAAGTCTAAGACGAAGTCCAAGTCCAACACGAAGTCCAAGACAAAGTCAACCTTCTCCAAAAAAATCTACAGGACGCCGTGTAATGTCTTATATTAAAAAAAGGTTTGTAAAAAAACCAGAAAGTTCAATAAAAAAATCAGAAAGTTCAATAAAAAAATCAGAAAGTTCAATAAACAAATCAGAAAGTTCAATAAAAAAATCAGAAAGTTCAATAAAAAAATCAAGTTTAGACAAAAATGCAATGGAAAATATTTCAGATAAAAAAGATGAGATATTTAACCAATTAATAATTAATAGAGGTATGGTATTATCACAAAATTTACCACATTATATAAGTAATAGAAGAGAAAAAAATTTATATATTTTTAATTTACTCCAACCAACTGGAATTGAGTGGGAATTAAAATTTGAAGATTTAGATGAAATTATAACATTATTTAAAAGAATAATTGAATTATTTACAACGGCGTGCACTATCCCTTTTGTGTGTTTTCCAAAGACTAAAAAATTATTAAAAGAACTAAAAGATAATTATACTATTTATAATAAACACAAAAATGATATTAAAAATATTGAAGACTTAATACTAAATATATATAAATTAATTAATAGAGTTGCTCTTGAAAATGCAACAAGTGCTAATGATAAATATGTTTTTTTAAATAAATGTAGATTGATAATCGAACAAATTGATAGAAGAACCATAATTAATGAAAATGATATTAAAGGTGGTAATCTTATAAAAAAAAAGGGCATAAAAAAAAAGGGCATAAAAAAAGGGCTTAAAAAAAAGGGCTTAAAAAAAGCTTAAAAAAATTTTTCATAATTTAAATTTCATAAATTTTAACCTTTTCTAAAATATTACTTCTACAATAAGGACACATTTTAATATTTTTAATACATAAATCACAATATAATCTATGACCACATGGGTATAACATTTTAATATTTTCTAAAACAGTTACTTCTAAGCAAATATTACATTCAGTATATATGTTATTGTTGATTATCAAATATTTATCATTATCATTATTTTTATCTATATCTAAATTTGTATCAATTATATTAGTATTTTTAGATAAAATAGCTTCGTCAATGGATTCATCAATATGATTTATTTTATTATTATTAAAATAATAAAATAAATTTATCAAACAACAGTGCATATTTATTATAAATAATAGATAAAAAAAATCATTTTTTATATAAATTAATCCAAATCGTCTTCTGGTGGGATATTAGAATTCATATCTGGCATTCCAGAAGAATTATCACCTTGATTTTTATATAATTTCATCATAATCGGATTTGTTTTTTCTTGAATTTCTTTTTGTTTATTTTCATAATCATCGCCACTTAGATTATCATTTTCTTCTAACCATTTAAGACCATCCTCGACAATAGGGTCTAATTCTTTTTTAATTTCAGCAATTTCTTCAGCATTTTCTGTATTATCATTGTTAACATTATTTTTTAGATTGTAAAGAAAATTTTCTAAACCATTTTTCTTTTCAATTTTATCTTTGAGGGCATCATCTTCACTTTTAAATTGTTCAGCCTTTTTAATCATATCGTCAATATCTTCTTTGCTTAACCTGCCCTTGTCGTTACTAATTGTAATTTTATTAGATTTACCTGTACTTTTATCTGCAGCAGAAATATTCATAATACCATTTGCATCAATATCAAATGATACTTCAATTTGCGGAACACCTCTTGGTGCAGGAGGAATTCCATCAAGATGAAAATTGCCTAGTGCATTATTATCTTTGCACATACCTCTCTCGCCTTCATAAATTTTGATATCAACACCTGGTTGATTATCAGCGTATGTAGAAAAAATCTGAGATTTTTTAGTAGGAATTGTTGTATTTCTTTCAATAATTTTTGTCATTACACCGCCTGCTGTTTCAATACCAAGTGATAACGGTGCAACATCTAGGAGGAGTAGTTCGCTTGTTTTATTATTGCCTTGACCTGTTAAAATTGCTGCTTGTACAGCGGCGCCATATGCAACTGCTTCATCTGGATTTAGTGTTTTATTTAAATTTTTACCACCAAAATAGTCGATTAATAACTGTTGTACAAATGGAATTCTTGTTGAGCCACCCACTAATACAATTTCATCAATATCTGATTTAGACATTTTTGCATCAGCAAGAAGACGATTAATCGGTTCAATTGTTCTTTTTAAAATTGGTCCTGCAAGTTGTTCAAATTTTGCCCTTGTTAGATTATGTGTATAATCAACACCGTCAATTAAAGAGTCAACCTCAATAGATGTTGTTGTAGAAGAAGATAAATTAATTTTTGCTTTTTCAGAAGCAATATTTAATCTTTTAAGGGCTTTTGCATTTTGTTTTACATCAACCTTATGTTTTTTACTAATATCAGCACATAAATAATCGACAATTACATTATCAATATCAGAACCCCCTAGATGTGTATCGCCACCAGTTGATTTTACTTCAAAAATTCCACCATCTAGAGTTAAAATTGATACATCGTGTGTTCCGCCTCCGCAATCAAATACAATAATATTTAATTCCTTGTCTTCTCTATTTTTATCTAGACCATATGCAATAGCAGCGGAAGTTGGTTCATTAATAATTCTAAGAACTTCAAGACCAGCAATTACTCCAGCGTCTTTTGTAGCCTGTCTTTGTGCATCGTTAAAATAAGCAGGAACCGTAATAACTACCTTTTTAAGTTCTTTACCAATATACGACTCTGTTGTTTCTTTAAGTCTTTGAATAACCATAGCAGAAATTTGTTCGGCATGAAATTGCATATCTTCTTTTTTATGTTTTACATTAATCAATGGTTTATTATTCGCATCTTTAGTAACTTTAAATGACCATAGTTTAGAATCACTAACAACAGAAGGGTCATCAAATTTACGCCCAATTAATCTTTTAGCGTCATATACTGTATTTTTTGGATTCATTGTAGATTGATTTTTAGCGGGTTCTCCAACTAATTTTTCTTCATCTGTAAAACCAACATAAGAAGGAATAATTCTAGATCCGGTTTGATGGTCTGGAATAATTTCAACTTTATCATTTAGCCAAATAGCAGCACAACTTGTTGTTGTACCAATATCAAATCCCGCTGCAATTTCAATGTCACTCATACTTCTTTGATGATATTATTAGTCAAATCTTTAAATATTTTTATACCCTTGTTTCTTTTTTTCTTTTATAGTAAATTGTAAATGACATTATTACTCTAAAAACACCTGAATTAGTTTGCGAAA